>VAOX01020868.1_pt1 | contig 31407 bp, 28 predicted proteins | sample 3393891 | NCBI WGS metagenome assembly VAOX01 (sample SAMN08290429, study PRJNA428436) | hydrothermal vent metagenome | isolation source: Deep-sea hydrothermal vent chimney | place: Indian Ocean: Southwest Indian Ridge | depth 2822 m m
GGACGGGGTATTAAGTTGAATTACCCAAAATCACAGATTTTAATCGTAATGTTTTTAAATCGCCGCAAGCAGCGGGGAATATAACCCCAAGAGATTTAATCGACAGCCTCTATTTTAAAAGCGGGGGATCTATATTTGGCAGCCCTGCGCTTCGTATCATCGACTGTCTGGATGTGAATAATCTTGCTTTGATGAGGATCTGGTTCCGGGGCTAAAGCCCCGGCTCCTGCTGAGGTATGCTTTTGCTGAGGTATGGTTTTTTCTCATACGTGCCAGCACCCCGGAGGCGAGGCTTTAGCCTCGCCTACATGACGGTGGGGAACAATTTAATCGACAGCCTCTATTTTAAAAGTCGGGGATCTATATTTGGCAGCCCTGCGCTTCGTATCATCGACTGTCTGGATGTAAATAATCTTGCCTTGACGGGGATCAATCAGGGATTGAATATTATTGAATATCCCCTCTTTTTGCCGCAATTCGTAGCCGCAGAGCATTGAGCTTGATAAACCCTTCAGCATCCTGCTGGTTATAGGCACCGGCATCATCTTCAAAGGTGGCAATACTTTCATCGAACAGGCTGTCGGTTTCCGATTTTCGCCCTTCGACCGTGACGTTACCCTTGTAGAGCTTGAGCCGCACTACACCGTTGACATGCTCCTGGCTGACATCGATCAATTCTTGCAGCATTCGCCGCTCGGGAGACCACCAGTATCCATTGTAAATAATGCTGGCATAGCGAGGCATGAGTTCATCTTTAAGATGCGCCGCTTCCCGATCCAGAGTCAGGGATTCCATTGCCCGATGGGCTTTCAATAGAATAGTGCCTGCGGGTGTTTCATAACAGCCACGGGATTTCATGCCCACAGAACGGTTCTCGACGATATCATCACGACCAATGCCATTGGCACCACCCAGTTTGTTCAGGTACTCCATCACTGTTGCTGGCGACATGGCCTTGCCGTCGATGGCGACAACATCACCCTTATCAAATCTCAGCTCGATAACGGTCGCATTGTCCGGCGCGGCCTCTGGCGAGACGCTCCAACGCCACATGCCGTCTTCTGGCCCGATCCAGGGATCTTCCAATACTCCGCCTTCGTAGGAAATGTGCAACAGATTGGCATCCATGGAATAAGGCGACTTCTTACCTTTGTTAAAATCAACCGGAATTCCATGTTGCTTTGCATAGGCCATCAGTTTTTCACGCGAATTCAAATCCCATTCACGCCAGGGTGCGATCACCTGAACATCCGGCTTCAACGCATAGGCACCCAGTTCAAAACGCACCTGATCGTTGCCTTTGCCGGTCGCACCGTGAGAGATAGCATCGGCCCCGGTTTCATTGGCGATTTCAACCAGTCGTCGGGCAATCAGTGGGCGGGCAATCGAGGTGCCCAGCAGATATTCCCCTTCGTAGATAGTATTCGCACGAAACATGGGAAAGACGTAGTTACGGGCAAAATCCTCGCGTAAATCTTCGATATAGATTTCCTTCACGCCCATGGCCTCAGCCTTGGCACGCGCCGGTTCAACTTCCTCACCCTGACCGATGTCCGCAGTAAACGTCACCACTTCACAATCATACGTGTCGCGCAACCATTTAAGAATGATGGATGTATCAAGCCCGCCGGAATAGGCCAGCACTACTTTTTTGATTTTGCTCATGGAAAAACCTCGATCTCAAACTGGATTTCAGCATGCCGCAGGCAGAGGCCGAACAAGCTGGTAATTATACCGTGATTTACAGCATAAACCGAGGGTATAGCAGAAATGTCAGCGAGAAGGCAACGAAACAAGCCCCCCCTAAACGTCGATATCTCTCTCACAAACGCGCCAGGAAGTGAATACCCTTCCCTTCAGTAACACTTGTTCAGGTAACGACTGGATTTCGGTCAACGAACCAGCAGCACTTCTACATGACGATTTTTTTTGCGCCCTTTTGCGGTGCGATTGCTGTACTTGTCTTCCCGTTCATTATGGGCGTGAGCACTGATTCTGCTCTTTTTGATACCATGTTTAATAAAATAATTGCGTACAGCATTGGTACGCCGACGGGCGACAATCAGATTCACCCGCTGTAGTCCTTTGCTGTCCGTATAGCCATCGATCCGGACTACACGCACACGGCGATCGACCTTCATATAATGGATCATTTGATCCAGCCGATGTCGTGTTGCTCTGTCCAGTCGAGTCTTTTCCACGCCATACTGAACCACGGTTTTCCTGACATCGGCAAAGCTGAAATTCAGCAAATGTTTTTCACAGATCTGAAATTTCGTCCAGGCATCGAGAAAATTGACAGGCAAAATTGTCACTGTAATTTCACCACTGCCATCCGCCCAGTCACGGTAAATAAGCTGCAATTCCATGCCTTCAGCCAGTTCCGCTATCATCCGCTTTGCCCAGCCGTCCTGAAGATAAAAAGGTTCATTTCCTTTGACCACAGGGATATTGCCAAAATCCCGTGAGATCGCAATATGCTTCCACTCCGGCGCACGGGAAAGCAGACGCGCAGACTCAGGCCGCTTAGCCGCCTGTTTGACATGCACCGAAAACTCCAGCTTGGCTCGCACTCTGCGAGTAAATTCCGCATAGCCATAGTCTGGTATCGAATGACGCATGCGGCAAATAACCGGCGTTGCCGTTACCTTCCAGGTAGATTTTGCCGTCGGAACCTTAAAAAACTGGTAACCGGCACGAGCTGGCAGCGCCAGCACAAACAATAGCGGAATTAAAAGATATGTTTTTCCGGACATAGTCGGAAAAATGCAAGAGTTGTTCCAGAATTTTGGAATCAACATTTAAAATCTCGTGGCGCCGGCCGGGCAATACGAAGCCCGACCTGCCCCTGTCTCATCTGTGGGCTACGTCTTTTATTTTTTCTTACGCTTTTCAGCCCGCTGCAAGCGTGAGGCCAGTCGTCGCGCCAGTTCGCCGAACAGCTCGGTCTGGGTGGGATGGGGATGAATAGCATGCCCGACCTGTTCCAGCGTCATCTCACCGGCTACCATCATGACCCCTTCGCCGATGAGTGTATCAGCATGATCGGCAAGAAAATGCACGCCGATAACCCGGTGGCTGGCCTTGTCAGCGACGATCTTGATCATGCCATGGGTTTCATTGGTAATCATGGCCTTGGCATCGATGCTCATGGGTACCTTAACTTCGGCGGCATCGATACCGCAGGCTTTGGCCTGCTCCACCGACAGGCCGACAAAAGCGGCTTCCGGACGGGTAAAAATTACACCGGAGTCCTTGCTTTCATCATAGGTTATATTTTCGCCACGAATGGTGGCAGCAGCAACCCGGCCCTGTTGTCCGGCGGTATGCGCGAGCATCAAACCACCAATAACATCACCCACAGCGAATATATGTGGTACCGAGGTACGGCAACGATTATCCGCTCTGATAACACCCTTTTCCGATACGATGCCAGCTTTGTCCAGTTGCAGAGGTTCCAGTGCGGGACGCTTGCCGGTAGCCATGATGACGTAATCACAACTAAAACTATGCTTCTTGCCTTCGCTATCTTTGTAGGCAATTTTCATTTCGCCCGGCTTGCCCGTGATCTCTACAATCTTCGCGGCCGTTTCAATTGTAAGCCGTGGATCATCGTTCAACACTGCGGTCAGTTGTCTGGCAATCTCCTGCTCGACTTCGGCAAGAATACGTTCCTGACCTTCAAACAAGCGCACTTTCGTTCCGAAATCCTGGAAGATTTGTGCCATTTCGACACCGATAGCACCACCACCTATAACGCCCAGACGTTTGGGCACCGTCTTGAGCCCCCAGACGGTATCGGACGTCAATACGCCGCCACGTTCGACACCATCGAGGGCACCGGGGATCGGCGGCACGAAAGGCGGCGCACCCGTGGCAATCACTGCAACACCAAAGCTGAGGGTCGAGGTCTTGCTGCCATCGCCAGGAACAGAACGACGATGAGGATCACTCTGATTACCACCGGCATCGACTTCGACATGGTGGCTGTCCACAAAGCGGGCAAAGCCCTGAACAATATTGATCTTCACACCCTTATCGGTGTTAAGCGCCATCCCGCCCCGTTTTTCCAACACGCTGCGGCGAGTTTTTTCCATGATCGCCCAGTCCAGCACCGGTTTGTTTGTGCCTTTGACGCCAAGATGAATATCATGGGCGCGATCACGGATACGATCGGCGGCGGCACGCCAGGCTTTGGACGGAATACACCCGCGCCAGAGACATTCGCCTCCGGGGAACGGCGCATCGTTGATCATGGCGACCTTGAAACCGTGCTCCACCAGATCACGGGCACAATCTTCGCCACCGGGGCCTCCGCCAATCACCACTACGTCATAATCCCAGTTACCTTCGGGTATTTTGAAATCAAAGCTGGCGGCTTTCGGCGCAACGGGCGTTGAAGTAATGGCCGCAGCAGAGCCATCCAGCCAGTCCGGGGTCTGTACCAGGTCACGGAAGGTATTCAGAAACTTGGCTGCATCGGCACCATTGACGATTCGGTGATCAGCGGTAATCGTCACTGGCATACCCTGTGATCCGAGGGTCGAAATAGCGAAAATTGCTGAGGTGCCCGGCGAGGGAATAGCATCAAACTGGGCTACGCCCATCATACCCATGTTGGAAATGGTAAAAGTGGGATTGGAATATTCTTCCGGCTTCAAACGCCGGGCGCGGGCACGATCGACCAGATCTTTCCAGTCAGCGGCCAGCTCCGTCAGCGAACGGCTGGCGGCATCGCGCAAGACCGGCACCACCAGACCCATGCCGGCAGTTTCCACCGCCAGACCGACATCGACCTGATCGCGCTCAACGATGCGATCTTCGTGCTGGTAAACCGCGTTGATAATTGGATGTTTTTCAATCGCCAGTGCAGCGGCCTTGGCCAGCGTCACCGTAAGCGAGAAACCTTTGGCCTTGGAAACTGTTTTCAGGGCAGCAGGATCGACGTTGACGGTAACCCGGAATAGCGGCATGGACAGCGAATATTCCATATTATGCGCCACGGCTTTTTCCATCGCCGTCATGGCCCGGCCTTCGCCCGGCACCTGGAAAATACGCTGGGTCGAGGTCTTCTGGACGTTACTGTTGAGGACATCAGCGGCAATAATCGCACCGCCCGGTCCGCTGCCGGTAATACTGTTCAGATCGATACCATGGGCACCGGCAAGCTGGCGCGCATACGGTGTAGCCGCCTTTTTCTGTGGTCGTGGCGCAGGGGTGGCACCATGAGGCATGGCGGGAATATGCGTCTTGGCTTTTGCCGCACCGGCAGGAACCGGTTTGAGCTTTTCATGACTGCCTGTTGCAGGTACCGCTGTAATTGCCGATTTTTTCGTATCCAATACCTGTTCGGGTTCAGCGACCAGATAGGCAATCGCCTCGCCTACGGGAATCGTGGCATCCACCTCGGCTACAGGCCCGGACAGGTAGCCATCACGGAAGACTTCCACATCCATAATGGCTTTGTCGGTTTCTATCTGGGCGACCACATCGCCTCGCTCAACCTTGTCGCCAATCTCTTTTTCCCAGCTCACCATGACACCCTCATCCATGGTGTCAGAGAGCTTGGGCATTAAAATAGTATGTGCGTTAGCGGGTGTTTCATCCGCAGGCATCACCTCGCCTGTTTCTGCATCAGCGCCGATATCGTTGCCAGCCTCTGCCGACGCAACTGTTTCAACCGGACTATCACCGCCCTGTTGAACATCATCAGGACTGGCAACCAGATAGGCCATCGCCCCGCCCACCAAAATAGTGGCATCCATCTCGGCAATGGGACCCGACAGAAACCCTTCGCGGAAAACTTCTACATCCATGATCGCCTTGTCGGTTTCCACCGTGGCAACGATGTCACCACGCTCGACCTTGTCGCCGATTTCCTTTTCCCAGCTCACCACCACGCCTTCTTCCATGGTGTCGGAAAGCTTGGGCATTTTTATAACATAAGGTTCAGACATAAAAACTCAGTATCTAGTTACGAGTAGCAAGGGATGAGGATTCAATGCCAAAGTACTACGGCATCGAAACAATTCACACCCGCCCGCTACTGATTAAGTTCAAGCATCAACGAATGGTTTTCCTCGTAAATTGCCACTCGTCCCTCGCCACTTTAATTAGATTTTACCCATTACTTTTAACGCACCCTGATACACATCATCCGCACTGGGGATAGCCGCTTTCTCCATACGGGCGTTATAAGGCACAGGCACATCGGCAGCGTGAATACGCACTGGCTGGGCATCAAGTGCAAAGAAACACTCTTCATTGATCAGCGTTATAATTTCCGCACCGACACCAACAGGCGCTTCATCTTCTTCTGCAACCAGTACGCGGTGGGTCTTTTCTACCGACTTGCGAATGGTTTCCCGATCCAGCGGCTTGAGCACACGCAGATCCAGCACTTCGGCGTGGATACCATCCGCTTCCAGGCGTTTGGCGGCTTCCAGACACAGATGCACACTGAAGTTGTAGCCAATCAAGGTAATATCACTACCTTCGCGGACGATTTCAGCGCCTTCCAGAGGACGGAAAAACTCTTCGTCCGGCACGTCTTCCTTGAGGTTATACATCTGCTCGTGTTCGATAATGATCACCGGATCATTGCAGCGTACGGCGGATTTCAGCATGCCATAGGCATCAATCGGACCACGCGGCGTAACCACACGCAAACCCGAGGTGCTCATGAACATGCGCGCCAGACGTGCGGAATGCTGGGCGGCGAGCTGGTGCGCGGTACCGCCGGGGGTACGCATGACAATCGGACACTGCGCCCGGCCACCCGACATATAGCGGATTTTAGCCGCCGCATTAACCAGGGTATCCAGCGCCAGCAAGGCGAAATTGATAGACATGATTTCAATAATCGGGCGCACGCCCACCATGGAAGCGCCAATGCCGATGCCGGTATAGGAGTTTTCTGAAATGGGGGTATCGATCACTCGCTCCTCACCGTATTTATCGTGCAAGCCCAGCGTTGCTTTATAAGTACCACCAGCAACGCCGATATCTTCACCCATAGCGATGACCATACGATCGTTCGCCATTTCCTCATCATGGGCGCGACGAATCGCTTCCCAGTATGCAATCTCTGCCATTCTCTTTCCTCGATGATTTAGTGCCCTGGAAATGATTTTCAGTGCATTTTACAGAAAATTATTTCGTCAAGGCACTTATCCGGCGGTTTATCCGGGTTACTGTTGCAACGGCCCGATCCAGCGCGGATCAGGATTGTCGTCCAGGACATATTTGTTCAGATCTTCGACCTTCGGTTCCGGACTTTCTTCCGCAAACTTGATGATGTCATTTTCCATTTCATCATCGATTTCACGTTCCATTACCTTGATATCATCTTCCGTCAGCAAATCTTGTTCGATTAAACGCTTGCTGAATACCCTGATAGGATCGCGTTTTTCCCATTCGATCTCTTCCTCACGGGTGCGATACCCCTTGGCATCGGACATAGAGTGACCACGGAAACGATAAGTCATGAATTCAATAAAATAGGGTCCCTTGCCACTGCGCACGAAGTCAATCGCATGTTCGGCTGCCTCCATGACGGTTTCAATATCCATGCCGTCATGCTGGCTGGCTTCCATATTGTAGGCGCAGACACGCTTGTACTGATCCTTGACTGCGGTAGAACGATCGATATGGGTACCAATGGCATAACCGTTGTTCTCACACACGAACAGCACTGGCAGATTCCAGACCTTGGCCATATTCATGGTTTCATGGAAGGTGCCCTGGTTATTGGCACCGTCACCAAGAAAACAGATGGCGATCTGTTTCGTACCCTTGTGCTTGCAGCCCATCGCCAGACCGGCCGCCAGCGGGAATGGCTGACCCACCAGCGCATAGCCGCCCATGAAGTTCACGGACGGGTCAAAAATATGCATGGATCCCCCGCGCCCACGGGAGGAGCCGGTTTCCTTGCCGTAGAGTTCGGCCATTACTTCACGCGCAGGTGCACCGGCCTTGATCGCGTGAACGTGATCCCGGTAACCCGTGATCACGTAATCATTATCGGTACCCTTGCCGAGCATGGCCTTTTCGAGTACCCCTGTTGCAACCGCTTCCTGTCCGGAATAAAGATGTAAAAAGCCGCCAATCTTGCGTTCCATGTAGGCTTCAAATGTCCGGTCTTCGAAACGGCGGAAAAAAATCATTTCCTTCAACAGACGTTTTTTATCTGCGTCGTTCATAAGGCTCCTTCGCTGATAAGCTGTGTAATTCCTAATACAGTTCCGACTCTCTCTGGAACTTTCAGAAACCAGATTCGGATGCTAATCCGCAAATAGAGCCGTTAATGCGCCAACTTTAGCTAAAAAGCCCGCTGCCTGTATAATAAAGCGGCCTATGATCGGGCTTTTGCCCCTCAAGGTCAAGAATGCTGATGTATCCTGCGGGGCAAGAACATATTAATGCCCTTGACACACCAAATCAGAGGCAACCCTGTTCACAATTTTGCATTTTCGTCTCATATTGGTTTTGCGCATCGTCTCGGGCGAGGCTAAAGCCTCACTTCCGAGGTAGATGGGCATGTGAACACCGGCTTATTACGCAGGCATCAGGCTTCTTGCTGGCGTATCGCATCCAGTGCTTTTTGTAAGGCCTCAAAAATAAGTTTATCCGCCAATATTTCATCGTTATCCGGGATATCCCAGTCCATTGCACGGCGATATTTCTCGACCAGTGACCGCATATCCTTTACCAGTTCATGATGATATTTCTGTAATTCCCTTTCCTGCATTGAAGGCATGGTTATATCTCTGAATTGATTAAGAGTAGAAGAAGTATAAGCAGCCTTTCTCCATGAATCCACCACTTCGAAATAACCGCTCTTTTCTCACCGGTATGGGACACCAGGAGCCTGTAAATTTCATCCTCCCTGAGCAGGAGTCGAAGGGTGTAGTATAATAGTATAGAGGCAGGGCTTCAGAGTACGCTGCTGTTCACGATTTCCTGAATCAGCTCGAAGTCTGTCAAATGAGGCTCGCTGTCCAGCTATTAAAACAGGGATCTGTCAGCAAATGCTTGAATGACTCAACACTTTTTTGCCTGCTGGCCGCTAATAATGTACAGGGGGTTTAACGAATACGAACCATTCTGTCTATAAATGGCTAATAACCAACCAGTTTAACGCGTACCTAATGCCACAAACGATTATTGGAAACTGGCTTAAACGGCTCACTCGTAGTGTTGAAACGCGGGATCTCGCTGCGCATATGCAACTCATCTCTGAACAGGTCAAGGTCTATGGCCTGCCCGGTGGTCAGATCGTTGATTACAGCCAATGGGAAAAACGTCGCCATACAGAATTCAGTCAGGCACAGTTGCTGGCACTGGGCTACCGACTTATCAATATCAAACCCATTACCTTGCTACGGCTGGTTTTTCATGTCGAAGAAACCATGCAGGCCTGCAATGGTATGTGCGTGTTTATCGACAAGGATATTATTCTGGAACTCGAAGCCGACGATCACTGGCGTGTCGTCGAGGAACGCATTCATCACTGGAAACTTGAACAAGCAAAGAAGATATCATGACCGACAAAAACTATCGAATTGAACATGACAGCATGGGCGAACTTCAGGTTCCCGCCGATGCATTATATGGCGCTCAGACCCAGCGCGCCGTAGATAATTTTCCCATCAGCGGCCAGCCCATGCCTGCTGCTTTTATCCGCGCCCTTGGCCAGGTCAAATATGCCTGCGCGGTAGCCAACGAAAAACTCGGTCTGCTGGAAACCGATAAAGCCGAGGCCATAAAAAAAACCGCGCTGCAAATTGTCTACGGTCAGTATGCGGATCAATTCCCCATCGATGTTTTCCAGACCGGCTCCGGCACCAGCACCAATATGAATGCCAACGAGGTCATCGCTCGACTCGCTGGCCGCGACTCGGCGCTGAACATTCATCCGAATGATCACGTCAACATGAGTCAAAGTTCCAATGACGTCATCCCCACCACTATTCATGTCAGCGCCTGTCTCGAAATCAATCACCGGTTGCGCCCGGCTCTGCAACACCTGAGCAAGACCATTGAGATTCGCGCCGAAGAACTGCAAAATGTGATCAAGACTGGCCGCACCCACCTGATGGATGCCATGCCCGTGAGTCTGGGACAGGAACTAATGGCCTGGAAAGATCAAATCGAGCAGGCACTGACACGCATCGAAGCCAGCTTGCCACGCCTCTATGCACTGCCCCAGGGTGGCACCGCAGTAGGTACGGGCATCAATGCCCATCCGCAGTTTGGCGCACAGGTTGCCCTCGAACTCGCAAGCGAAACGAAACTGCCTTTCACCAGCATGCACAATTACTTCACCGGTCTTGCCAGCCAGGACAGCGCGGTGGAAATGAGCGGTCAGTTAAAAACACTGGCGGTAAGCCTGATGAAAATCAGCAACGATCTCCGCTGGATGAACAGCGGCCCACTGGCGGGTTTAAGTGAAATCGCCCTGCCCGCCCTGCAACCAGGTAGTTCTATCATGCCGGGCAAGATCAACCCGGTTATTCCCGAGGCCGTGGCGATGGTTTGCGCGCAAGTAATTGGCAACGATACGACCATCACCCTCGGTGGCCAGTCCGGCAATTTTCAGCTAAACGTTATGCTGCCACTGATTGCCCGCAATCTGTTACAGAACATTGAATTGCTCAGCAACGCTGCGCGTTTACTGGCCGATAAAGCCATTGATGGTTTTAGCGTCAACCACGACAACATCAACCAGGCGCTGTCTAAAAACCCGATTCTGGTCACTGCGCTGAACCGGGTTATAGGGTATGAAAAAGGCGCTGCGATTGCAAAAAAGGCCTATGCCGAAAAACGCCCTGTCATGGAAGTGGCATTGGAAATGACTGAACTCGACGAAGCAGAACTTTCTCGTCTGCTCGACCCCGCCAAACTGGCGCAAGGTGGGATTGACTGAGTGATTAACCGATATATGAAAAAAAATAAAATGTATCCAGTTTTGCCGGACTTAACGGTAAAAATAACGAACCTTCGCAGATCAGGACAAACATATGGATGCCCTTGAAGACCTGAAAAAACAGGTGGAAAGTGTATTGAAAGACCAGGAACACGCTACTGGCAAAGACCAGTCCCTGGCAAGCCTTCACTACCGGGAAATAAACAGCCACCTGGAAGAAATTTATGAATATCTGAATCTGTTTCTGCAACAGTTGCGTATCGTCAATCCACATCTCGAAGTTAATCTTGAAATTAATAATAGCGGCCGTATCGAAGGTCTGGTTCCCGAAAATTATTGCCTTTACACCAAAAACACTTTTGACCAGCTCAGTGTCAGTTTCAATTTTATTCTCCAGTGCAACAGTCAAACCTGTCGACTTGCCGATATTAACGAGGCTGAACGCGACAAACTGAATAAAAAAGTACGTCATCTTGGCCTGGAAATCAGTAACCAGCCTAATCAGGATGCCGAAATCAGGGGACAGCTTCAGTCCAGTCTGGTATTCAGCTCGAACTACAGCACGCGGCTGATCAATCTGGCTGCCAGTAATATCCTGAGCGGTACCCTGCAAACCCACGAAATCGATCCTGATAGCATCGATAAAGATTTTTTGAATAATCTTGGCAGTTACTTGCTCTACCATGATAACAATTTCATCGAAAACATTGCCCGGCAGGAAAAAAACTCAACGCATATTCAGAACTATATTGAAGAGCAGGACGAACCCGAACCCACCCTGACTGAAATGATGGAATCATCTCTGGTGAACAACCTGTCCAAGGGTCGTCAGAGACTCTACATGACCTATCATGAACGTATAAAAGAGTTGACGTCCCGTGATGCCAGCATCACCCTCGGACGCAGTAATAAATGTGATTTTATTGTAGACGCTGACTGCGCTTCGCGCCAGCATGCCACGCTGGTCTATCGCCGGGGAAAATTTATCATATCCGATCACAGCACCAACGGCACCTTCATCAAACCCCAGGGCAATAAGGAGGTTTATATACAGCAGGAAGATTACCCTCTCAACAGCTCGGGCTTCATCAGCCTGGGCGAATCTATCTCGGTGGACAATGAGCATCTGATTTATTATTCCTGCCTATGATCCTGGTAATGTTTCACGGCTGTCCCGTTAACACCCTCGGCCCATCGGTAGAGGCTTGAAAAGAGTGATTAATGGAACAGGAAGGCCGTTTTAACCCCGTAAATTTCTTCCAATGAGTCAAAAACAACATGAATGAAATAACCCTGCTGAGTCCTGATGACTGGCATCTGCATGTGCGCGATGGCAAGGTACTTAAAGATATCATCCCCGATAGCGCCCGGCGTTTTGGCCGCGCCATCATCATGCCTAATCTCAGCCCCCCCATCACCCGCGTTGCCCAGGCGCTAGAATACCGCCAGCGCATCCTCACCGCCGTACCGCAAGGCGAATCATTTGAACCCTTGATGACACTTTATCTTACCGATAACACCACGCGGGAAGAAATAAATCATGCGGCGAGCAGCCCGCATATCCACGCATTGAAATATTATCCAGCCGGTGCCACAACCAATTCCGATGCCGGTGTATCGTCTATTGAAAAAGTTTATTCCATTCTTGAAGTCATGCAGGAACAGAACCTGCCCCTGCTGGTGCATGGCGAAGTTACCGACAACCAGGTTGATATTTTTGACCGTGAACGCGTCTTTGTCGACGACGTTTTGGCACCTCTGTTAAAGCATTTCCCCAAACTACGTCTGGTACTGGAACACATCACTACATCAGATGCAGTGGATTTCGTCAGCGCCATGCCAGACTCGGTCGCTGCCACCATCACCCCGCACCACCTGCTGATGAACCGCAATGATATTTTTACAGGTGGTATCCGTCCGCATCATTACTGCCTGCCGATTCTGAAACGGGAACAGCATCGACAGGCGCTGATAGAGGCTGCCATCAGCGGTAATCCAAAGTTTTTCCTCGGCAGCGACAGTGCCCCGCACAGCCAACTGGCTAAGGAAAGCGCCTGCGGCTGCGCCGGCATGTACAGCGCACTCGCCGCGATTGAACTGTATGCTGAAGCGTTCGATGAAGCCGATTCACTTAACAGGCTGGAAGCGTTCGCCTCCCGTTTTGGCGCGGATTTTTATAGTCTTGCACACAATACGCAAACGATAACATTGCGTAAAGAAGACTGGGTGGTTCCAAAAAGCATCCCTTTTGGTAAAGACAGGCTGATTCCCCTGCGTGCAGGTGAAGCTGTTCACTGGAAACTTGTGTAATAAACAGGCGTGAACGCTCCACGGGCTAAAGCATATTAATTACCTTTCACTTTTGCACCGTTACCCCGGCCAAGGATCTCGCACTGCGGCTGCGGTTTTTTTAACCGTATAATCGATATCGTGTCCGGGGCTAAAGCCCCGGCTCCTTTGCTGCGATCCGGCTTTTGCTTATACGCGTGATAGCCCCCCGGAAGTGAGGCTTTAGCCTCGCCCGGCATGAGACAAAAATGCAAAAATACCGCGTAAAGGCGTGGGATTTTAAATCCCCAATTTAAAGACCTTAAGCACAACTGTTTGTGCCGCCTGTTCTTCACAGATTCATATCATCAAAAATTTTCTCGCAATCGATGTCAACCTTTTGCTGACTCCCGCGTTAAATATAAAACAAGTATCGCGCTGGCTACCAGGCAGGCATGGAGAATATGCGTTTCATTTTCCAGACCACACCTAACTTATTGACCCGTAAAGGAACAACTGAATGTATCGTTACCTGCTGTTTTCCCTTTTAATCTTTTTTCTGCCACCTGCCTCCGCCACCGACCTGTATGACTCACTCAACCCGAAACCTCTGGACAGTAGTTTCGGGCTGAACTACAACATCGGCCTGGAGAATTCAAAAGATTACCAGGCGAATCTGGATCTGGCGGGGGCAGGCGGTAGGCATCTGCTGCTGGGTATCGGTAAATCAGACGTGCTGACTCAGACCGATCAGGTTAATCTCTATAATCTCACAGTAGGCTATCATTCCCGCTACGGCACCCCTTTCGAGTACGGACTGGTCTACGATTACTGGGGCAATACAAATGATCTCTGGAGCAACACGCTCTCCATTCCACTACGCTGGAATACCCGGAACTGGAGTCTGTGGCTACAACCTCAACTTATGCGCATCTATCTTTATAGCCAGCGATTCAACCGCCCTCGACGCCTGCATCGCAGTAACAGTCGCGCACTCTCGGGCTCGATCGATTATTATGGTTTCAAGCATTGGGAGCTGGGTGTTTCAGGTTCAGCATACCATTATCAGGCCAACCTGAGCAGGCTCAACAACCCGTTAGCCTCGTTCCTCTTTAATGATGTAACGCTGCTACTGAGCTATGGATTCCCCCGCTCACGCCTTGCCGGAAGTATCGCCTACGACTTTGGCAACTGGCGTCTTGGCATAAGACAGGAGCAGACTGTCTCGGCGGTTGATGCCAGTAAACTGGATATCACCTCGGTCAATACAAGCGTCTACCTGAGTAAACGCTTTTCTCTGATAATGGAAGCGGGATACATCGGTACGGATAACAGTGCATCGTATAATTACGTCAATCTGAGGACACAGTTTTTCTTTTAAAATAAACTCATTTCGTGTCAACCAACAGGATGCGGTTGCGTTATCACTAACGACACCACAACAATCACACTCATGAAAGGAGAGATTATGAAATATACTATTATTTTTGCCGGCCTGCTTGGCCTCGTAACGGCCACAACTGCATTTGCTGCACAAGAGAATCAGGCCGGAAATCGGCTGGATCGGGTTGGCGATCGTATCAATCAGCGCCTGGATAACAAGGGCAACCGGATAGACCGGCATCTCGACCGCAAAGGCGACCGGATCGAAAACCGGCTTGATCGCCAGGGTAATCGCATCAATGCTCGTCTGGATCGGCGATCTGAGCGCGCATCCGGACGAGGCAATGATCGTCTGGCTCGCCGTCTGGATCGAAAAGGTGATCGCATTGACCATCGTCTGGATCGAAAAGGTGATCGCATTAACCATCGTATGGATCGAAGGGGTGATCGTATTAACCACCGTATGGATCGCCGAGGCAACCGCATTGACCGCCGCATGGAACGAAGCGGTCGGCGTTTTAACCGCCAGCGTAATATGCACCGGGTTCGCACTGTACAGGCCCGCGGCCGTTTTCGTCACTAGTTCGCACGGGTTCTCACCAGGATAAACTTGCCATCATGTTGTTTGCCGGTCAGCAACTCCGGCCGGTTGAACAACGGCAACAGAGGGAGCAGGTTCTGAATAACAGCGCAGCATTAAATCAATTTCTGACAAATGTGGAGAGGCGGGCTTACCGCATGGCTCAGATTGCCACCCGCCACCCGGATGATGCGCTTGATATTGTACAGGATGCCATGCTGACTCTGGTCAAACACTACGCATGCAAACCGGAAACAGAATGGGGGCCATTGTTTCATCGCATTATGCAGAATCGAATCCGCGACTGGTATCGTCGACAGAAAGTCCGCAACTACCTGACAAGCTGGTTTTCAGGTGATGAGGACGACGATCCGATTCAGACTCTGGCTGCACCTGAAAACCATAGTCCGGAGGCACAGGTGAACAATGAAGCCATGATCGACCAACTGGAGCAGGCCTTGCAAGATCTGCCCCTTCGTCAGCAACAGACGTTCCTGCTGCGCGTATGGGAAGGGCTGGATGTCAATGAAACCGCCAGCGCCATGGGCATTAGCGGTGGCAGCGTTAAAACCCACTACTCCCGCGCAGTACACTGCCTGCGGAAAAAACTGGGAGATTACTACAATGCAGGATGACAGCAAATTAAACCGGCAGATTCGTGCCGATCTGAATGCCAGTGTAGACAAACTCGAACCGGCCATAAACCGGCGTCTGCAACAGGCGCGACACATCGCTTTGGAAAAGGCCGGCAAGCCACGCCGACCCTTCTGGCAGCCAGCTGGTGCATTTGCCCTGGCCAGCATCTTGCTACTTGTAGTGTTTATCCTGCCGCAGCGGCATAACGCACCAAAAGCCGTGGCGCTAACCGATCTTGAATTCGTCACAACGGATAATCTGCAATTGTATGAGAATCTTGCCTTTTATCAATGGCTGCTGGAGAACGAAACGAATGCGGGTTAAATCACACTTGCGAGTGAGTCCCTGGCTACTGTTACTGCTGTGTATACCGGTCAGGACAGCCTTTAGCGCACAGAATCAGCCGTCCAATCAGTTACCCGATGCGGCCTTTCTTGAATTTCTCGGCAGTTTCGATCAACCGGAAAGCGATTTGCTAAAACTCACATTCGATGCCGTCGAAGACGAAACAGGATCAACCAGGGCAAAGCCGGTAGCGCCTGCCAAGGATAAGACTCATGACAAAAACTAATTTACTCATCACCCTGCTCATAGCGCTACTATTGCCAGGCTCTGCTTTCGCAGGCGCAAACTGGAACGAGCTTAGCCACGACCAACAACGTATTCTCAAACAGTTTCAATCCCGCTGGGATCAGATCCCCGAACAACGACGCGAACGTCTGGCACACGGGGCACAACGTTGGCTCACCCTGTCACCCGAACAACGGCAACAGACCAGGCAGCGCATGAAACGCTGGCAAAAAATGTCTCCCGAACAGCGCGCCCGGGTACGCAAGCGCTATCAGCGTTTTCGCCAACTAAGTCCTGAACAGCAAAATCGTCTTCGGCAAAAACGTAAATGGTTCAAAAGTCTGCCGCCCGAAAAGCGCCAGGCACTACGCGAACGCTGGCGCAATATGCGCCCAGAACAACGCCAGCGTATCCGTGAGCGTTTACGTAACATGACACACGAACAACGTCAGCGGATACGCAACAATCACAATCGGGGATGGCGTTAACACCATACATTTGCAGGGATCTCCCGGCATGTAAACGCTCCTGCTCTGGTATACTGTCCCGGTATTTGCGTATTTGAGGAAGCACTGCATCGTGCCATCACATATTCAAGCCACACCCTCCCGACCAGATTACTTCCGGCAATGTCTTGCTGATGCCGAAGCCCTGGAATGTCTGCCAGCGGACGAACTACAAACGCTCCACCAGCGGCTCGAATCCAATGTCTTCAATCTGATTGTGATGGGGGAATTCAAACGCGGCAAGAGCAGTGTCATCAATGCACTCATCGGTGAGGAGATACTGCCGGTAGGCGTAATACCGTTGACGGCCATCGCCACAATCCTCGAATACGGTGAGACGCCAGTAATGCAGGTTCTGTTTCAGGACGGTACCGAAACACAGGCCGATGTTCAGGATCTGTGGGATTTTGTCACAGAAAAGGGCAATCCCGACAACCGCAAGGGTGTTGGCGAAGTACATATCAGCTGGCCTTCACCCTGGTTGAAGAATGGTGTGCGGCTTATCGATACACCCGGAATCGGATCGGTGCACCAGCACAATAGTGCGGTCACTTACGGTCTTCTGCCGCGCGCCGATGCGGTATTGCTGGTACTTTCTGTGGATCAACCCATCGGCCAGGTTGAATACGACTTCCTTAAACAGGTGCAGGATTATGCCGGTCGTATATTCTTTCTGCTCAACAAGACGGACATGCTGACCACGGCCGATCTCGCCGAATCACAGGCATTCACCTCACAGGTCATTGCAGAAGCCATGAACCGTCCCGCAACACTGTTCACTTTCTCTGCACGGCTGGCTCTGACGGGACGCAAGAATGATTCGTCAGAACAGTTGCAACAAAGCGGGTTTACCGCTTTCACTAAGGCTCTGGAACTTTTTCTCGCCGAAGACAAGGGTGACGCCCTGCTTGCATCTCTGGGCAGGGGACTCCTGCGGCTCCTTTCACAAATAAAATTCAGTACGGAACTGACACTCTATTCACTGGCTGCACCGGTAGATGAATTGCATCAAAAAGTGAAGGCATTCGAAAATAAACGCGACGAAATGGCCCAGGAAGAACACGATTTCAGTATTCTGTTGCAGGCCGAAGTCAAACATCTGGCAGGTCACGATGTCACGATGGATGTGGAAAGTTTCCAGGCCAGGTTAAGAGAAGAAATCAAGACCCGCATGATGAACCACTTCAACAATGTGCGCCATCTCCCTTCCAGCAAGCTGGATGAGTCACTGCGACAACACGCTATAGAAGAAGTGCGTACCGGCTGGGATCGATTCCGACAGGATGAAGATGAAAATCTGGAAACCGCTTTCAACAAGATTTGTTCCCGATTCAACGGGAAAATCAATACTACGGTTGATGAGCTTTATCGTTTTTCCTCGGATCTCTTTGCCATTCCCTTCGAGACGGTGGCCGCAGACTCAAGCTGGGGGATTCAGTCCGGATTCTATTACAAATTTTGGGAGGCTCCGGGTAGCATTCGGCTTGTAACCACCTCGTTCCTTCACGCTTTGCCCAAGTTTCTGGGGGATCGATTAATTCTCAGGGACGCTCAAAAATACGCCCGGGAGCTGACCGATACCCAGGCGGGTCGGGTACGCTATGACTTTGTACAACGGCTCGACGAGAGTATGCGGATTTTTGAGAAAGGGATGCACAACCAGCTCACTGTCGCCTTGACACATATCGAGGCGGCGGTGAAAAAAGGCATCGAACTTACCGCTACAACGAGCACAGAAGCGGATGATGAGGCCAAGCGTTTGACGACAAGGCTGGAATCACTCGCGCGCCTGGTCGAGCGGATTAAAACCGGCATTACCCCCTAGATCGTCCTCCCGGCTATCCGGGATCACAACTTCGGCTCCATGCAATCGCTATTTTCGTCTGCCTGGGGTATTCTCCCGCCCATGAATGACAAGGCAAACTTAACTAAAATATCAAAAAGATTCCGGGGTTTTCTGCCGGTTGTTGTGGATGTGGAAACCGCCGGTTTTGATGCCGATAAGAATGCGCTGCTGGAAATCGCCGCGATCCCGGTACTCATGGATGAGCATGATAAAGTCTACCCTGCCGAAACCTTTGCCTGCCATGTGCAACCTTTTCCCGATTCAGTGCTGGATCCAAAAGCACTGGAATTTACCGGCATCGATCCTTTTCACCCCTTTCGCATGGCCAAACCGGAGAAAGAAGCGCTTCAATATATTTTTGATCCCATCAACCGTTACCTGAAAGACACTGGTTGCAGCCGCGCCATTCTGGTAGGCCATAATCCTTTTTTTGACCTCGGTTTTGTCAAGGCGGCGGCGCGCCGTTGCAAGTTTAAAAAAACACCCTTTCACCAGTTCAGTACCTTTGACACCGCCACCCTCGGCGGGCTGGCTTTTGGCCAGACGGTACTCGCACGTGCAGCACAGAAAGCAGGGATAACCTGGAATAGCGAAGAAGCCCATTCCGCTGTTTATGATACTGAACGCACGGCTGAACTGTTCTGCCATATCGTTAACCAGTGGGGAGCCTTCAGGCTGGCACAAGAGTCCGTCACGACAAAATAAAAAGCCGCGTGCAATGACGCGGCTTTTTACAAACCTGCAAAATTCTCCGAATCAATCAGGCTTCGGTTTCAGCCTTGTCCACAGCATCCTGCACCATTTTCTTCAGCTCGCCTTTCTGAAACAGTTCCAGCGTGATGTCGCAGCCACCGATCAGTTCACCATTGACATAAACCTGCGGGAAAGTCGGCCAATCGGCATAACGGGGCAGGTTCTCGAAGATTTCCGGATCCATCAGTACATTGACATGCGCAAACTCCCGCTCACAGTTCATCAGCGCCTGCGCAGCACGGCTGGAAAAACCACACTGCGGCATTTTAGGTGTGCCTTTCATAAAGATAACAACGGGGTTGCCTTCCACCTGCTGTTTGATGCGTTCCATTACGTCCATAAAACTATTACCTCATTAAAATATGTTTAGCGGAATTCTCTTGTTCGCAGAGGCCGCTATTTTAGCTCATCTGAATCGAAAAGCGAATACCTGATTTTATTGCTCAAGTATGTTGCCTACCCATGTTTTGCATAGAATTGGGGGCGAAAACTACAAATTTCAAGTCGGCAGATGCGTCTGAAACCAGAATTCCAATAACGCCAGATGCCAGAGCTTGCTCCCACGCAGAGTGGTAAAGTGTTGATCCGGCTCGGATAACAGGCGATCTACATAGCGCCGTTCGTACAAACCGCGATGGCGACAGGCCGAAGAATTCAGTATGTCACACATAAAATCCAGAAATTCCCCACGCACATATTTCAACGCCGGCATGGGAAAATAGCCCTTGGGTCGGTCAATCACGGCATCTGGCAGCAGGCCACGGGAAAGCGTTTTTAGCACATGCTTGCCGCCAGAGCCGAGTTTCAGTTCTGGCGGCATACTGGCGGCCAGTTCCACCAGCTTATGATCCAGAAACGGCACTCGCGCTTCCAGACCCCAGGCCATCGTCATGTTATCCACCCGTTTGACCGGATCATCCACGATCAGGGTGGTGACATCCAGATGCAAAGCCCGGTCGATGAAGCTGTCCGCCAACGGCTCGGCCAGTAATTCGGCCATTTTTATGCGCGTGAAATCGGTGCCCCGATACTTTTCAGTGACCATTTGCAGAAATTCAGCATGGGGGCGATCGAAATAATGGTGACCGAAACGATCCACATCGCACAAGGCTTTATCCGCCTGCATCTGATCAAACCAAAAATAACCGGCAAACAGTTCATCGGCACCCTGCCCGCTCTGCACCACTTTGACTTCCTCTGCGACTCTTTCAGACAATAGGTAAAAAGCCACCGCATCCTGTCCAAACATAGGCTCAGCCATAGCCTGTACCGCCTCGGGTAGCCGGGTCAGCACTTCCGAGTTGGGAATAAGATATTTGTGATGACGGGTCTGATAGCGTTCGACGATTTGATCGGAAAATTCGAACTCGCTGCCCTTCTCCTCGGGTTGATCTTCAAACCCGATAGAGAAAGTCAGGAGATCACGCACCCCGGCCTCAGCCAGCAGAGCCACAAGCAGGCTGGAGTCCAGCCCACCGGAAAGCAATACTCCCACCGGCACGTCAGCCACATCCAGACGCAGACGCACCGCTTCACGCAGCGCATCGTGTATAGCTTGCGTCCATTCTGTTTCACCCTTTGGCTGGCTCGGACGCAGCGCCTTCAAATGCCAGTAACGGGTTCCCATCACATCCCCATGGCTGTCGATGAGCATACCTGTCGCAGGCATCAGTTTGCGCACGCCCTTGAGGATAGTGTGGGGTGCGGGTACCACCCCGTGCAGCGTAAATTGATGATGCAAAGCCACGGGATCAATCTCCGTATCAACCCCGCCCGCCGCCAGCAAAGCCTGGGGATTGGAAGCAAAACGGAAACAATCGCCATCCATTGAATAGTAAAGAGGCTTGATGCCCATGCGATCCCGGGCAACAAACAGATGTTCCTCCTGCCTGTCCCAGATGGCGAAAGCAAACATGCCGTGCAGATACTCGGGGCAGCGCTCACCCCATTTGCGCCAGGCCTTGAGGATGACTTCTGAATCACCCTCGGAAGAAAAATGATAGCCTTCTTTTTGCAGTTGGCGGCGCAGTTCCCGGTAATTATAGATGGCACCGTTAAACACCAGCACCAGTGCCTCATCCACCAGCGGCTGGTTGGATCGCGCCGACAGATCGATCACCGCCAGCCGCCGGTGTCCCAGCGCTATCGACCCAGCCGACCAACGACCTTCAAAATCCGGCCCGCGTTTGGCCAGCGCCGGTAACATACGCGTGACCGCATTCTCGTCCGCTGGCGCACCATTAAATCGTAATTCACCACAAATTCCGCACATGATTTTAGTTACGAGTAACTAGTAGCGAGTAGCCAGGAAAACCAGTGAGTTTTACAGTTTACCTTTGCCATAAGCTATGTAAGTCCTTACTCGATTCTCCCCCATCCCCCACCACCGGGGGTTTCAATAGTGAGTACATCGCCTGCTTTTACGTCAAGATGAGCCTTGGCCGCAAGCGGTTGGCCATTGAGTCGATTGCATCCGACCAGTCCGGCCTGGCCGCCGTTGAGTCCCCAGGGGGGATGACGGCGACGTTCAGTGAGCAATGTAATGGTAGCCGGTTGCAGAAATTCAAATTCGCGGATCAGGCCATCCCCCCCCGATAAAGCGCCGCGACCACCGGAACCCCGGCGTATCGCATAGCGTAGCAAGCGTAATGGATAGTGGCTTTCCAGCACCTCCACGGGTGTATTGCGCGTGTTGGTCATGTGGGTCTGAATAGCCGATGCTCCGATTTGCGCCGACCCGGCACCACTGCCACCGCCAATGGTTTCATAATAATCCCAGCTGGCCTGCCCATCCACCCGGCCATCATGTCCCATAGCCAGATTATTCATACTGCCATGACTGGCCGCCGGAATACGATCGGGCAGAGCCTGCGCCAATGCACCCATGACCACATCAACAATGCGACTACTGGTTTCCACATTACCTGCCGCCACGGCCGCTGGACGTCGGGCATTAAGCAGACAGCCTGGCGGTGCAGTCAGCGTGATCGACCTGAAACTGCCGGCACAGGCCGGGATCTGCACAGGCATCAGGCAACGAAAAACGTAATACACGGCCGCCGCCGCAACGGATAGAGGGCAATTGATATTACCCGCCACCTGGGCAGCGGTGCCGCTGAAATCGGCATGCACCCGACCGGCTTTAATGCTCAGCGTGACCTGTACAGGAATATCCCGCTGCCCCATACCATCATCATCCATCACGTCGGAAAAATGATATGTCCCATCAGGAATAGCAACCAGCGCCGAGTTTGCCAGTCTCTGTGCATAATCATTCAACTCCACCAGACCCTGTCGATAGGCGCGACTGCCATGTATGTTGATCAATTCACCCAGGCGCTGCAAGCCATTGTGATTAGCGGAAATCTGCGCCGCCAGATCACCCTGCCCCGATTCACCACTACGCGTCGCCATGACAATTTTCTGCAACTGCGCCTCATCCATTTTACCCCTAACTATAAGCCGGGTCGGTGGAATCACCAGTCCTTCTTCTTCCAGAGTGCGTGACAGGGGCATGGAACCGGGCGAGTCAGCCCCAATATCGGCATGATGAGCACGATTGGCAATAAACGCGAGTAGTTGCCCATCGACAAACAGAGGCGCTATCAGGGTCACATCGGGCAAATGCGTACCGCCGAGAAAAGGATCATTGAGGATCACCATGTCAGCAGCCTGCCAGTCCAGACTCGTCACAATGTCACGCATGGCAAACGCCATGCTGCCCAGATGAACAGGAATATGCGCCGCCTGGGCGCAAAGTTCGCCTGTAGCATCAAACACCGCACAGGAGAAATCCAGCCGATCGCGGATATTGGGAGAAAAGGCCGCGCGTTGCAACACCGCCCCCATTTCCTCGCAAACGGCGTTCAGACGGCTGGAAAAAATACTCAGTTCAATCGCATCCATAGGCCGCAGAGTGTACATTAAATAATGGCTCGCCATAAATCACTCTATCCGGATTGAAAGCTGCCAAATCAAGCTTGACCAAAACGCTTGGTTTTTATATCATACCCGCACACTTTACAATTGATATGTCGACTGAATTTAAATAAAACAAGGAGATCACCTCTCATGGCACATGAACTGCCCGCATTACCTTATGCACAAAATGCACTGGAACCTCATATTTCTGCCGAAACACTGGAATATCACTACGGCAAACACCATCAGACCTATGTCACGAATCTGAACAATCTGGTCAAGGGCACCGAATTCGAAAACGCATCCCTGGAAGACATTATTATGAAAGCGGATGGCGGCCTGTTCAACAATGCCGCTCAAGTCTGGAATCACACCTTTTACTGGAATGGTCTGAGTCCCAATGGCGGTGGCGAGCCTGCGGGTGCCCTGGCGGATGCCATCAATGCCGCGTTTGGTTCTGTTGCCGACTTCAAGCAGAAATTTGCCACATCCTGCGCCACCAACTTCGGCTCTGGCTGGACCTGGCTGGTAAAAAACAGCGATGGCAAGCTGGAAATCGTCAACACCCGTAATGCAGCCAATCCCATGAGCAACGCTCAAACGCCCATTCTGACCTGTGATGTCTGGGAACACGCCTACTACATCGACTACCGCAATGCGCGGCCCAAATATGTGGAAAGCTACTGGAACCTGGTCAACTGGGATTTCGTTGCCAAAAACTTTGGCTAGGCGTTACTGTAAGGCAGGGGTGAATGCGCCACTGGCTGAAGCCGGATCGATCGGCCGTTCGGTCGATGCGCCCTCTCCCAAAACTGTGGGGGAGTTTCAGGAATCAGCCTCGGCGATCTCCCCGCATCCTCCGCCCTTCTCCGCTTAAGGGGAGAAGCAGTAAAAGTATTGACTAATACCCCCATTACTGAGCATATTAATTCTCTTTTGCTTTTGCCGCGTTACCCCAGTCAATGGTTTCGCACTGTGGCGGCAGATTTTTAATTGTATAATCAGTATGGTGTCCGGGGCTAAAGCCCCGGCTCCTTTGCTGTAACTACTCATACACGCCATAACGCCCCGGCAGTGAGGCTTTAGCCTTGCCCGACACGATGAGCAAAACCCAGCATGAAATGGAAACGTAAGATTGCGAGCAGGGATGATGCCTTACCCCCTGATTTGGTATCTCAAGGGAATAAATATGCTCCTGCCCTGCCCTTATTCCAGCAAGATTTGCTCAGCGTAGCAGAAACCGCTAAAATCCTATCTTTGCGGCGGTCTCCAAAAGAGACTGCTTTTTTATTTTTATGATAAAGAACCTGCTATGAATACGCATCTGATGCAGAATTACGCCCCCTTGCCCGTCACCTTTAAAAAGGGCGAGGGCGCATGGCTGTGGGACAAGACAGGCCGAAAATACCTGGATGCCCTGAGCGGTGTTGCGGTCTGCGGACTGGGCCATGCCCATCCGGCCGTGGCGGACGCTATCTGCGCCCAGGCTCGGACGCTCGTGCATACCTCCAACTGGTATCACATCGAGCATCAGGAAACCCTGGCGCAAAAGCTAACCACACTGGCGGGTATGGAACGTGCATTTTTCAGTAATTCCGGTGCGGAAGCGAATGAGGCTGCAATTAAACTGGCGCGTCTTTATGGCCATCAGAAAGGCATCGATAATCCAACCATCATAGCCATGAATGGCAGCTTCCACGGCCGCACTATGGCGACCCTCAGCGCTACGGGCAATCGCAAGGTACAGGCTGGCTTCGAACCTTTGGTAAAGGGCTTCGTCCGCGCAGCCTATGACGATCTGGCAGCACTGGAAACGATTGCCCAGAATAACAACGATGTGGTCGCTGTGCTGGTGGAGCCGATCATCGGCGAAGGTGGCATCCAGATACCGGCCGATGACTATCTGCCCGGCATTCGCAAGCTCTGCGACGACAACGACTGGTTGATGATCCTCGATGAAATCCAGACCGGCATCGGCCGCACGGGCAAATGGTTCGCCTTCCAGCACAGCGCAATCTCGCCCGATATTATTACCCTCGCCAAAGGGCTGGGTAACGGCGTACCCATCGGTGCCTGTCTGGCAAGAGGTACTGCGGCCGAACTCTTTCAGCCCGGTCATCACGGCAGCACCTATGGCGGCAACCCGCTGGTCTGCGCCGCCGCCCTGGCGGTACTCGATACGCTGGAAAAAGAACAGCTGAACGCACGCGTCAGCCAGCTGGGCAAGACCATGCTGGCTGATTTAAGAATCGCATTGGCCGATGTGCAAGGCATTATCGACATCCGTGGTCGCGGCCTGATGCTGGCCATCGAACTCGACCGTCCCTGTGCCGAGCTTCTTCAGCAGGCGCTGGATGCCGGCCTGTTGCTGAATATCACCGCAGGCAATGTTGTTCGTCTATTACCCCCCCTGATTATCAGCGATGACGAAGCCGGGCAAATCATGACGATGACCTGCGACCTCATCAAGAATTTTCTAAATACTCCGCCCGCGTAAACAATACGCAAGAGTTTCCTATTCCTATGACTCGACATTTTCTTACTCTTCTGGACATCGAGCGAAGCGATCTAGACAAACTGATCCTGCGCGCCATTGAACTGAAAACCATGCATAAGGTCGGTGAAGTCTATCGACCCTTTGTCGGCCGTGTTCTGGCTATGATTTTCGACAAAGCGTCCACCCGCACTCGCGTTTCTTTCGAAACAGCCATGGTACATTTTGGTGGTCATGCTATTTTTCTTTCGCCCCGCGATACCCAGTTGGGTCGTGGCGAACGGGTGGAAGACAGCGCTCGGGTACTCTCAAGCATGGTCGATGCAGTGATGATCCGTACCTTCTCTCATGATCTGGTTGAGCGTTTTGCTGAATACTCCGACGTACCCGTCATCAATGCTCTGACTGACCACTACCATCCCTGCCAGCTACTGGCGGATGTACAGGCCTATACGGAACAACGTGGAGAGATTGCCGGGCGCACGGTGGCCTGGATTGGTGACGGCAACAATATGTGCCATTCCTATATTAATGCCGCCATTCGCTTCGATTTCAAACTGAACATCGCCACCCCACCCGATTATGAACCGAATGCGGCCATTGTCGCCGCAGCCGGTGATCGAATCAGCCTCTCACATTCACCACAGGATGCCGCCCGCAACGCCGATTTGATTGCGACCGATGTCTGGGCCAGCATGGGACAGGAAGAAGAGCAGAAAAAACGCGAACGGGATTTTGCCGGTTACGAAGTCAACCAGGCACTGATGGACACAGCCCACCACGAGGCCCTGTTCACCCACTGTCTGCCCGCCCATCGCGGTGAGGAAGTCAGCGCCGAGGTTATTGACGGCCCACAAAGCATCACCTGGATCGCCGCTGAAAACCGCCTGCATAGTCAGAAAGCTCTGCTCGAATATTTTCTGCTAAGCTCATCTGAATAAGCGACCCTGCCCCACCCGCTAATTTAAGGTGCGCTTGCAAAGGAATCCCGGGGCATGGTCTTTTCATCTGTTTGCCTGTGAATAAATGCGTGCAATTCAGGGCTGGAAATAAAAGTGATGTCCCTTGTGTACGCACTTTATCTTTTGTCTATTATTGATATTACAGGTCATGCTTTGTTCTGGTTTCTGCCAGCCTTTTTCCGTCCGCAGGCCAAGCGGATCAACGCTGTTTGCTGGCGAAGATGCCGCATATACATCCAGAACATTAAAATAATACCTGACACTAAAATCACCGTTATGGTTAAAACGGTTAATGATTGATTTGCTTGTAAATGCTATTTCCGAGCCCCCGATAACGACCTGTTGTTTGTGAGAAAAACAAACCAGTTTTTTGGCTGACGACTTCAGACAATTATTCAATGCAGAAGGCAGTAACTCAGCTGCAGCAGTCTTGCTATGCCATTCGTTACCTAACAAAATACGCATATAGTTTGCGATTGTGGTTGTTTTGTTATGCGCAGGGGATTTTCTGTTTTTCAGGCTAACGACCGCCAGTGATTTTGCCATAAGCATTTTTTTCTGGCGGGCATTTTCTCTGGCTTTTGCATAGCGAGCCTGATTTTCGCGTTTGGCTTTTTCTGCCGCCAGGTGTCGTTGTCTATCCTTTGTTTCTTTTTCGACAGCAAGTCGCCGCTTGCGCGCCAGTTCTTTTTTTGCTCTGGCACTGGTTTCGATCTGTTTTCTGAGTTCGAGCCTGTTTAGATATTTTTTTGCGCGGCGACTCCCGTTTAGCTCTGCTTTTTTATACCAGAACAGCGCTTTTTCCTTGTCTTCCTTTACACCCCAGCCATTATCATAAAATTCACCCACTTTAAACTGGGCACCATTATGCTTCTGCTTGGCTGCCGTCTTATACCAATCAAAAGCCTTGCGTAAATCCTTGTGAATGCCCCGTCCTTCCTCATAATCGCCCGCGACATAAAACTGGGCCACGGGATCGCCCCGCTTTGCCAGTATCATGTCCAGATTGAATTGATTGAATTCTTCGGCACTAACACTAATGGAAAACACACAAGCAGATAAAAACACCTGTAACAGCACAATCCGGAGTAACCACAATCGCATTTCAAATACCTCTATCTTGATCACTTACCTGCCCGGCAAATATTTCACAGGCTCTTTTCTGACATCACAATTATCTCTTGCGACAAGTTGATATAAAACGTGCAGCAGGTGTATGGCAGGGGTCAGTTGCAAATGTTTTTTTCTTTGCCGCCCGTTTTCGTGCAGCTTGTTCTTTGACGGCCTTTTCAGTCGCCGCTTTTTCCTTTGCTGCCTGTTCCTGTGCAGCTTGTTCTTGCGCAGCCTGAATGCGTGCCGCCTTGACTCTGGCCATTTTATCGCGCCGCACTTTTTCCCTGGCCGCCTTTTCACGCGCCGCCCTTTCCTTTATTGCTCTATTCCGCGCAGCTTTGGCTATCAGTGCTTTTTCATGCGCGGCTTTATCACGTTTTAACTTTTCCCTGACAGCCTTTTCACGCACGGCTTTTTCCCGTAGCACTTTTTCCCGTGCCACCTTTTCTTTGGCAAGTTTTTGTTCGGCCGCCCTTTTGCCAGCAGCCGAGCCATACTTTTTTTCCTGTTCGACACGCTTGATCGAGACCGCCGCCCCTTTCGCGCCTTTTTCCCATGCCTGGCGGTATGTTTTTAACGCCTGGTCCAGATTCTGCTTTGTTCCCACCCCATCTTCATACATCTCACCCAATTTCATCATCGCTTCGACATTACCTGTTTTCGCCATTTGCGACTGAAATTTGAATAAGCTAACCATGGGATCGTCAGCAGCAAACACTTTCATACTGCTTAAAGCGAGTATTAAAAAAATGAAAACGAATCTGTTCATAGCCTTTCCCAAAACTGTGTGTTGCCGCTTTCCCTGTTGGCCCTTTATGGAATAATCAACAATAGCTTGACACTACTGTCCAGCGACTTGCTATCGATGTAACCCAGGCTATTCGGCGTCGTTGCAACCCATTTTTTAATAGCTGCATCACCTGAAATTACTGTTGGTGGTTTAAATTTGAGCGTAAATTTTCGTTTTGCCCAATAACGAGACAGCTCACTTTCACTCATATCCAGTATTTTATTATAGAACTGTTTATGAATGGCGGTTCCCCTCGCCTGATCTGCTACTTGCACCATTTGACCATTGCTAAATGATTTGCTTTGTCCTAAATAAAATCGTCCTAACGCAGTAAGCGTAATCCCGGGCAGGCTTGTCGCCTTATTTGTAATAACAACAATTTCAGCCTTTACCGGCAACACCACTGTAAATAAAACAACGAGCAGCGCAGCAGAAAATATATTTTGTGGTCTTTTCATTTTTTAGGCTTCCATGATTAAAAGATCAGATCAAAACTGGCAGTATAAACATTGCCTTTGTCATTTTTGATCGGCGCGTCAAACAGACCATAGTTGCCCGCGCTTCCCGCAATACTGCCTGTCCTGGCCTGATGAGCCTCGAACTTGATATCCGATGTTGCCCCCAATTCATAACGAAAGCCCAGGGTCGTTGATGCCTGCTTCACGGCATAAGGACTGGCATCCTTGCCCTTATCGATGCCACCGAAGGTGATATAGGGCATGAAGTCGCCAAAACGATAACCAAAGGTGGTATACCAGGCTTTTTGATCCGGAAAGGCAGCAAGCAATTCAGCCGAGGTATCACGAACAATGTACTCGCTGTAGACAAGAATATTCTTCCAGTCAATAATTAACCCCAGTCCGCCGAAGTTGCCCCGCGCTGAACTAATGCCAAAAGAGGGAATGGTAACGCCGGTACTGAAATAGCCTGCGCGTAAAGTAATCCACCGGTTGCCAATTGACGTATTGAAACCCACCATTCCGTTGGTTGAGAAATTAACCGTCGAACCGTTTGTCAGACCCATGACATTTGCTAATGAACCAACAAAGGTGGGCAACACCGTAGCCTTGTGATTCCCGGAACCGGTATAAAGCTCAAACAGGAAATCCCAGTTGCTTAATTCGGTGTTATAAACAAAGTCGAGTCCGGTTACGGCGGTCATGGGGTTGGTGCTATAGACTTCATGCGGCAGTGCAGCCCAGGGATAAGCGTAACCCACCGTCGAATATTCTGACACCATGAAGAAGGGGCCTTTGAACCGACCCAGGCGGACAGTCAAATCATCATTTACAGAATAGTTGGCGTAGGCCCATTCAGCACCAATATTGTATTGATCCTTGCCACCCAGCGCCTGCAAAATCAACGTCACATCCAGCTTGTTGGTTACATTTGCTGTGGCCTGGAATCCTATCGTGTTACCACGGGTATCGAAATCAGGCTGGTCACTGGCAAAGGCGTTATCATACGGGGTGTTTTTTGTAGGATCCGCTTTCGTTTGAACCTTGGCATAGGTCGCCATTACGGTCATATAACCCGAAAAATTAACCTTCTCGACAGCATTCGCGATGGGCATGTGCAGGCCGGTCACTATGCAAGCCAATACTAAAATCCGATATTTCATCGTTACTCCTTCCACTCAGGGCTTTCCCAATTTTGTCTTTAAATCCGTAATAAATAACGGAACATCCAAATTTATATTAAAATAAACAGGTTAGCAGCTATATTTAATTCAGCTTATCAAGAAACAGGCGGTATTTGAACCGATATACCTGATTTTCTCTCGCCATTTTCTGTTGATAAGCAAAGGCTGTCTTATATCTTATGTCAAATACCTGCAACATAAGCCGGTTTTAATCATTCATCAATGATGTAACCACCATCAAATTCCGGGTATAGACCTCGCTATCGGCAGAAATATTACAATCTTTAGACAAAGCTGGCAGAAAAGTCAGTTTTTATGCGTGGTGAATTTACGCAGCCGGCGGCGTTTTTCAATCTGACGGGGGGTGAGCTTGTTCTTTCTCCCCGCAAAGGGGTTCTTGCCGCTCTTGAATTCGAGTCGCATAGGGGTCCCTTCCAGCTTTAGATGCTTGAGAAAGGCATTAATCAGGTAGCGACGATAGGCATCAGGAACAGACGCGGTCTGGTTACCATGGATCACAATAATCGGCGGATTTACCCCCCCCTGATGGGCATAACGCAGCTTGATCCGGCGACCTTTGACCAGCGGTGGCTGATGCGCCATGACCAGCTCTTCCAGCAGCCGGGTCAATTTGGGGGTGGAGAAATCCTGACAGGCCGAAGCGTAGGCACGATCAAGCGAGGCATATAAATCGCCCACACCACTACCATGCAGAGCCGAAATAAAATGTGTTTTGGCGAAACCGAGGAAAGGCAGTTTGTAATCCAGCTCCCGACGGACCTTGTCTCTCTGGTCGACAGACAGGCCATCCCATTTATTGATCGCCAGCACCAGCGCACGGCCGGCATCGAGCACGAAGCCCAGCAGGCTGGCATCCTGATCAGTGATCCCTTCACTCGCATCCAGCAGCATAATCACCACATTAGCATCTTCAATCGCCTTGAGTGCCTTGATTACGCTGAATTTTTCCACCACTTCACTGACCCGGCTGCGGCGACGCACACCGGCCGTGTCAA
>VAOX01032908.1_pt1 | contig 31383 bp, 23 predicted proteins | sample 3393891 | NCBI WGS metagenome assembly VAOX01 (sample SAMN08290429, study PRJNA428436) | hydrothermal vent metagenome | isolation source: Deep-sea hydrothermal vent chimney | place: Indian Ocean: Southwest Indian Ridge | depth 2822 m m
ACCAATTTTTGTAATTCTTGAATCTTCAAGTCCTCTTTTTTCATAATCACCAGTACCTGAAAGTATTGGTGTATCAAATCGTTGAAAATTCTCACCATCTTTGGATACTGCATAACCGATTGCAGATTTCCAATTCCTACCATTTCCGACTGCCCGATAAAATAAATGATACTCACCATTATGGAAGATAGCTCCAGGGTTATAGAGTTTTTTTGCTTCCCAAGCATTCTTTATATTTGGCTTGAGAATTGGATTTAGTTTGGAACGAGTAAATAAATTATACATATTTGAAGTAGATCTAATATCTTGATTAATCTTTCGTAAAGTAACAAGTTATGAAGACATATACTGGAAAAATTATACCCCAATCACGTTTCATTGTGAGTAATGAAATTTGTTTGTGGGCGATACAGGATTTGAACCTGTGACCTCACGCATGTGAAGCGTGCGCTCTAACCTGTCTGAGCTAATCGCCCGATCATATGTATATTATAAAAAGATATTAAGATATGCCAATATTATTTCCTCGGAAGAAGTTGCTTCAATTTTTGTTCAAGTTCATGTTTAATCTCTTCTTCAGATAAATTCATAGATGAAAGTACTTTATATTCATCTCTCAATAAAGCATTTGTTTTCTGAATATCCATATGGGCATCAGTCAATTCAGTATGATACCTGCTGGTTATATCAGATACAATCTTCGGGATAATTTCTTCAGACATATATTTGTGAGCATCATAGACACTTCTAGACATATTCCTTCCTGCATTCATGACCACATTTTCCTTCTTTACTTTATCTACTTTTTTTCCATCAAAATTAAAAAATTTCATATGTTTTATAAGATTATATATTAACTAAATATCTGTATGATTAATTAGCACTAAACAATAGTGTACCACATCAAAATATACATAAAAGTGATTTTTCTCTGACTACATCTTGGAAGCAGAGATTAGTTTCTAATCATTTTGCGTATACAGAGAACATACTGTTTGTATATTGGTGGACCCGAGGAGATTCGAACTCCTGACCTCCGCATTGCAAATGCGGCGCTCTAACCAGCTGAGCTACGGGCCCAATATAAAGAGCATACCTGTTTTCTCTTACTTTTTCCAGTACCTACTTCATACGAGCCAAATTAACATTACTTTTTTACGAGTTATAATCTCTTTTTGAACCTAAATTAGGCTTACATCTAAACAGGACATATCAATGGACTAGACTAAGTTCCTAGGCTTTGTGTAGAGCAAGATTGATTAGATGTTCAGTGAAATTGGGCTGTGTCTCTCCTACTGCTTCTAACATTGTTGAGAAAATAAAACCTTGTGTTAGTTTCGGAAGAGAATTCGTCTTTATGTAATACACAGCGTGTGGAGTTACAATAAAATCACTACATGAATAATGTCGTAGACCAAGTACACGATGCATCATTATTGCATTACGTTCTATCTCTTCTTTTTGTGATTTTGAAAGTGTAATCGGACAATAGATATTTCTAATATTATTCTCACCTTCCGTTGCATCAGACGATGCAAACCCTTTATTTGTTGTAACGATAATTTCAGCTGGTGGTAACGTGTACAATTCTTTTTCACGGAAATGCTCAATCACACCAACTTTCACAGAACGCCCACGTATATACTCCTCAATGATTACACTTTGAGTGCCTGTATTAAATAATGAGCTGACTGCTTCTTTAACTTCTGGATATCCAGTTGCAAAGGACGTCCCAATGGATGAATCTAGTCGTACCGGCTTTACTACAACGGGTGGAATGAAAGATTGTACAGATGCTATAGCACTATCTGTAATATCATCTTGTGATTCAATCAATACATATCGTGGTGTACGTATATTATTTTCACCAGCATATTTCTTTGCAAATACTTTATGAGCAGAAAGAAATGATGCGAATGAATTTGAGCCTGAGTAAGGTACACCATGTCTCTCAAGTATCTTTTGTATCTCACCATCTTGAGCATATTCACCATGTAAACCGACTAGAATTACATCAGTCATATCAAGCACTCTCTTCGGTGATACTGGCTTCCCAGCGACATACCACATACCTTTTTTATCAATAAAAATATCACGAGGTACATACCTCTCACGCGACAAGTGCGAGAGCATTGAGTATCCAGTTTCAAGTGAGGCGTCGTATTCGTGTGATGGACCACCACGCAAGACTCCAACAACAATATTCATATGTACATTATACATGGATGTACATGGATGATGTAGCGTAATGTGATGTTCACGTTGATAATAATAAACACTGTCGCGATATAACAGCTATATTAGATTCATTTTTGTGGATATCTATTTTTTTATACTTCTTGCACGGCGGTGTCGTGCAATGGCGAAACGATGTGCCTCATTGTTCACACGCACAGCATCGACTTCAGAAATACTATTCTTATGAATTCCGATAACTTCACGAGGACGATGTTTTTCATCTTTTACAACTGCCAACACTGGTATGGAAATGCCAGCATCGGAAAGTATTCTTTCAGCTATCTTTTTATGTATTGCTCCACCATCAACCACAAAAACTCTCGGCAAATTCCATTCACTGTGCTCAAGTCTGCGAGATAAGATCTCGCGTAAAGAAGCAATATCATCATTACCAGAACCCTTTATACGAAAGGTACGATATGATTTTTTATCAAAAATACCGCCATCAAGTACCACCATAACCCCTATAGCGTTTGTGCCTGAGAGATGTGCCGTATCATATGCTTCAATACGTACATCACTATACGTTTCATTTTCATCCCTTACCAACAAAGAAACGTCTTGAATATGCGATAGAGCAAACAGCTGACGTTTTAGTTCTGATGCTTCTTCAAAACGTTGTTGTCGCGCAGCACTCATCATTTCTTTCGTAAGCACTTTGCGCACTACAGATGTATTTCCTGAAAGGAAAAGTACAATATGTCTTATAGTACGACGATATGCACTGTAACTTATTTCTCTTGGATAGTGACCTATTTGTCTGTTAAATTCAATTCTCGCACTCTGTTGTTTTCCTATTGTTCCAAGTGGTTTTTTTGTGTCGTAAAAAGGAAAGATGCGACGAATAAGGCGTAGTCCGGCACGTAATTGTGTTCTAGAAGGGAACGGACCGAATACGTGCGTTATTTTCATTCCATTCACCACCATGTGCTCTCTATCCAAATCCTTTCCACGTACCAAAAGAACCCTCTGCCATAGTTCATCCGTTATAACAACGTATATAAATGTCTTATCATCTTTTCCTTCTACATTCGCACGTGGTAGATATTTTTTGATTAGTACCGCCTCGCGTACTAATGCTTCAAGAACCGTTTCAGTTATTTCAAAAGATATGCTCGTAGAGAGCGTTACCATATCAACGATGCGTCCACCTCTAGTAGCGATAAGTGCATCATCAAAATAAGAGCGTACTCGCTCACGAAGCGATGTTGCCTTCCCTACATACAATACTTTTCTTCCCTTTTTGAAAAGATATATACCAGGAGAATCTGGAATAGAATAGTTATTTAGATCGCTTTTTTTCATGATGCCGTGTCATAAGTGCGCGAGCTAAATACTCTCCCGTATATGAACCTTCTGTTTTCGCTACTTCCTCTGGTGTACCATGTGCAATAATCTTACCCCCCCTTTCTCCACCATCGGGACCAAAGTCGATTATGTGATCAGCACTTTTAATAACATCAAGATTGTGTTCAATAAGCACCACTGTATGACCATGATTTACCAAAGCTTGTAGTATCTCAATAAGTTTACGTACATCTTCAAAATGTAATCCAACTGTGGGCTCATCAAGTAAATATATTGTTTTTGCCATAAGTGGTCGGTACAATTCACTTGCTATCTTAACGCGTTGCGCTTCTCCACCAGAAAGTGTAGTTGCGGATTGCCCAAGTGTAAGATATCCCAATCCAGATTCTTTTAGTGCGAATAATCTGTCATAAATAGTTGGTATATCTTTAAAGAATGTTGCCGCTTCGTCCACTGTCATTGTTAGCACCTCGTGGATATTTTTACCATGGTACGTAACACTCAATGTCTCTTTCATAAAACGAGTACCATTACATATATCACATGTCACATACACTGTAGGCAAAAAGTGCATTTCAACAGCTATCAATCCATTCCCTTGGCATGCTTCACAACGACCGCCAGGAACGTTGAAGGAAAATCTACCAGGCTTCCATCCGCGAGCGCGTGCGTCACCTGACGCAGCGAATAATGTTCGAATAGGTGTAAATGCTCCTGTATATGTCGCTGGATTACTCCTTGGTGTTCGGCCGATTGGCGACTGGTTAATTAAAATTACACGACTTGCATATTCTGTTCCAGAAATAGATGCACAATGTATTGGCTTGGACGTTCTCTTTCTAAAGCGTGCAGAAAGATTGCGATGCATAATATCATACAAAAAAGTTGACTTACCAGATCCTGATACTCCAGTAACACATACAAGTTTCCCAAGTGGAACTGTTATATTTATATTTGAGAGATTATGTAATGTTGCTCCACGTATTACAATAGAACCCTTAGGCGTACTCCTTCGTTTTTCTGGTATGGCTATTTCTCTTTCTCCTTTAAGATATGCAAGGGTTAAGGAATTATTCAAATCTTTTTTGTCTTTTGCTAAAAGTTCGTGTAACCAACCAGAAACGACTATTTGTCCACCGTGCGCCCCTGCCTTTGGTCCAACATCAATAAGATAATCTGACGCATGGATAGTATCTTCGTCATGCTCCACCACGATTATAGTATTTCCAAGTTCACGTAACGATAATAATGTTTTTAGTAGGCGATCATTGTCACGCTGATGAAGTCCTATAGTTGGTTCATCAAGTACATATAATGCTCCTATAAGCCCACTTCCAAGCTGTGAGGCAAGACGAATACGCTGTGCTTCACCACCCGAAAGAGTAGCAGCACTTCGATTAAGTGTTAGATATTCAAGTCCAACATCAAGTAAGAAACGTAATCTGCTTTCTATTTCACGGACAATAGGGAAAGCTATTTCAAGGTTCATATCGGAAAGCTCCAAATTATCAATAAATTTTTTTGCATTGGCTATGGAAAGTCCTGTAAAATCAACGATACTTTTGCCAAGACCTTTTGACCCACTTTCTTTTAGGTATACGCGGAGTGCTTCTTTTCTCAAACGTGCTCCATGACAATCTGGACATACATCTTCAGAGAAAAGTGATTTTGTACCAAGTCCATTACATGTTGAACACGCTCCATATGGACTATTAAAAGAAAATAATCGTGGTTCTACTTCTGGGAATGACATACCATCTTGCGGACAAATGAATCTCGCTGAAAGAGTTTCAGATGTTCCATCTGCTCGCCCGATTGTTACAAGCCCACTTGTTTCTTTAAGTGCTATCTCAAGTGCCTCAGAAAGACGCTCCCTTGATGCATCTGGTGTTCTCTCAAACTCATGCAAAGAAATTTTATCAACAATTGCGTCAATATGATGACGTTTATTTCTATCCATTACTATCTTTTCTCGTAGAGATTTCTTTTTTCCATCTACAACAACATATTCATATCCCTTTCCAAGCAAGTCATAGAGTAGTTGATAATATTCTCCTTTTCGTCCAACAACAACTGGAGCATATATAGTTATAGAATTTTTATCAAAAGCAGCTTGTGGACCACTTGTAATATGCTTCGATATTTCTAAAGTGTGCTTTAAGTTCAATCCATCGTCTTTAGTAGATTTCTTAAGAGCTGATCGCATTGCAACCTGTATCATTTCCTCTTTTGAAAGCTTTTTAATTGGTACGTCATGATGCGTACAATATGGCTGTCCAGCACGCGCATATAAAACGCGCAAATAATCATATATTTCCGTAATAGTTGCAACTGTTGAACGTGGATTATTTGAGCGACTTTTCTGATCAATTGAAATTGCTGGAGAGAGTCCTGTTATTTCTTCCACATCTGGCTTCGCCATTTGTTTTAAAAATTGTCGCGCGTACGCGGACAACGATTCGATATACCTACGCTGACCTTCAGCAAAAATGGTGTCAAATGCAAGCGACGATTTCCCAGAGCCAGAAAGCCCAGTGATTACCGTCATTGCTCCACGCGGAAGCCGCACTGAAATGTTTTTCAGGTTGTGAGTACGTGCACCAACAATGGTTAGCCACTCGCTACCATGTCTATGTATATCTTTATTATTTTTCTTCTGCATATGTACAAAACATCCTACGCCTTTAACGTAGACACGTTGTCACCTTATCATACTTTACGACCTATATTATTGTTCAATAGTTTGTTTTATCTTTGCTACAATTTCATCCACAGATACATTAGCTTTAACAAGATAATCATTAGCACCCAGGGATTTTGCTTTATCTATATCTTCTTGCTGTCCAAGATTAGAGATTATGATAATTGGCACATCTTTCATTGCATCCGTACGACTACGTGTTTTTTGGAGAAATGTAAATCCGTCCATATCTGGCATCATAAGATCCAGTAAAATCAATGCTGGTTGATTGTCCTCCATAAGAGTCAAACCCTCAGTACCATTACTTGCATACACCATATGGTATTGGCTTCCAAACGTATGTCCAAGTAGATTTTTAAGAATTGGATCGTCCTCAACAACCAAGATAACTGTATCTGAACTCATAAAAACAATTATACCATATGATCACTAACCCACCACTGGTAATGAAAGTGTAAACGTAGTACCAATACCATTTTCATTTGCAGCGAAATTAAGATCTCCGCCATGGTCAGTAGCAATAGTACGAGCGATATATAGCCCCAGACCATTCCCTGCGTTCTCTTTAGCTATAGCATTTCCAGCACGATAAAAACGCTCAAAGATATTTCCTCGATCTGTTTTTGAAATACCAATACCTGTATCTGTGATGTGAGTTAATACCATGTGCTTACTAATAATTTCAGACCATATTGTAACAAAACCTCCGGAAGGAGTATATCGAATTGCATTTTCAATTACATTATTAAGTATCCACTGTATACGTTCTTTATCCGCGCGAACAGGCATAAGCGGTTTGGTTGGCAACTTATATTCCAATGTAATATTACGCTCATGCGCAAGATGCTGAAAATCTTGCACTGTCTTCTGTGGTAGCTCATTCATATCAACAGGAGCGAATGTATACCGATATTTACCTGATTCAATACTAGATATATCAAGAAGTGTACTCACAATAGATACCAGAGCATGACTCTTTTCTTCAGCATCTTTCACTAAGGTTTTTTCCTCATCTGTTAGGCTTGCATCTTGCTCGAGTGCCTCAAGTGCCCAACGAATACCTGTTAGCGGTGTGCGTAATTGGTGTGCAGCTGTCGAGATAAAATCGGACTTCACACGTATATTTTCAACTGTACGTTTATGCGCACCTTCAACACGCTCTGATAAATTTATAAAAGTTAGTATTAGTGTTCGTATCTCTCGTGGAGTTAATCGTGCCAAAAGAATAGACCTACGTTCATTTTTCTGGGCAAATATATCCATGGCAGTGGTCAAATTATGAATTGGCTGAGCGATGGAATGAACCATAATTGAAAATAAGAGAGCAATTATTAACAAAAATATGGTTACGAATATATATGCTTGTATATATATGTGTGTGTATTCAACTTGAGAATTTGCCAATATGAGGTTCCCATATAACCACACTGATCCATATGCAATCACTGCTAGAATTGCGAACATTCCAGCAAATAGTTTTCTGAAAGACATACTTACTATGATATCAGATTAATACCTCATCATACTTTTACTACTGTGCACAAGTCATTTTTTTAATGTTTAGATTTTATGAGAGATTTCTCAAGTACACGAATCTCATCACGAATAATAGCTGCCGTCTCAAAATCAAGTTCGGAAACTGCATTGTTCATTTGTGTACGTTTCTTTTTAAGAAATGCACGCGGTGCTTTCCTAAATTCTGCCAGTTCAACAGCTATAATATTATCAACTGTTTTCTCATGACTTGTGCGTAATGATTCTGCAATATCGTGAATTTCTTTACGAATTGTTTTTGGTGTGATGTGATGTTTTTTATTATAATCAATCTGCAAATCTCTTCTACGATTGGTCTCATCACATGCACGCTTCATTGAACCGGTCATAACATCTGCATATAAAATAACTCGCCCAGATATATTACGTGATGCTCGTCCGATTGTTTGTATCAATGATGTATCGCTTCTTAGAAATCCTTCTTTGTCCGCATCAAGAATACCAATAAGCTCTACCTCCGGTAAATCAAGACCTTCGCGAAGAAGATTAACACCAATAAGTACATCATATATACCTCTGCGGAACTCAGTGAGCAATGTAATGCGATCTATAGTTTTCACATCACTATGTAAATAAGTTACTTTCATACCTTTCTTTTTAAGAAAATTTGTTAGATCTTCTGCCATTACTTTTGTAAGAGTGGTGGCTAAAACTCTTCCACCACCCTTAATAACCACTTCAGCTTCAGCCATAAGATCTGCAATTTGTCCTTTATATGTCCCACTACCAGAAACCTTATGAATAAAAAGTGTTGGGTCAACTAACCCAGTTGGGCGAATAATTTGCTCCACCACTTGCCCACCAGAAAGTTTTGAATGTTCTTTCTCATACACTCCAGGAGTTGCGCTCGTATATATGAAGTTGTTGGTTCGTTCTTCAAATTCTTCAAAAGTAAGCGGTCGGTTATCACGAGCTGAAGGTAAGCGAAACCCATATTCAATAAGTGTTTCTTTTCTGGAACGATCCGCTGCATACATGCCACCCAGTTGTGGCAATGTTACGTGAGACTCATCAATAATAGTTAGAAAATCTGGCTTACCAGAAGATGTTTTTGGGAAATAGGAAAGAAGTGTTGATGGTGGTTCACCGGCAGGGCGTCCATCAAAATGACGAGAATAATTTTCAATACCATTTGTATATCCTATTTCACGAATGAGCGACAAATCGTGCATTGTGCGACGACGTAAGCGTTCCATCTCAATTTGTTTTCCTTCTCGCTTTAATTGTGCTAAACGTTCGTGTAGCTCTGTAGTAATTTCAGAAAGAGCGTGTTTGCGATCATTTTCCGAAGTGATAAAATGTTTTGCTGGAAATATAAATAATGTATTTTGTGTTGAAAGATGTGCACGTGAAATAGGATTGAGAACATTTATTGAAGATATGTACTCCTCATCAGTAAAAGAAATGCGATAGAGTATCTTTTCATTCACAGGCATTATTTCTACGTTATTTCCAATCGCGCGAAATAATCCAGGAGATAGATCCGCATTTGTTCGTTCAAAATATATACCTACCAAACTCCGCACCAAACTAGCTCTGGAAAGTTGCTCACCTACAGTTAGCTTAATATATGCTTTTTTATATTCTTCCGGTGAACCGAGACCGTATATGGCGGAAACTGAAGCAACGATTATAACATCTTTGCGCGTTAGAAGCGCCTGCGTGGCGCAGTGTCGTAAGCGGTCAATTTCTGCGTTTATCATTGCTTCTTTTTCAATATATGTGTCTGAGTGAGCTATATATGCTTCCGGTTGATAATAGTCATAATAGGAAACAAAATAGTGCACGGCATTCTCTGGAAAAAAATTTTGATATTCTTGCGCAAGCTGTGCCACTAGTGTCTTGTTATGAGCTAGCACTAATGTCGGCTTTCCATACTTTGCTATAACGTTCGCAATAGTGTAGGTTTTACCCGATCCCGTCACTCCTAGAAGTGTTTGATATCGTGCATCATTTTTAAGCCCTTTCAAAAGAGCCTTTATCGCCTTTGGCTGATCACCCGAAGGCAAAAATGGTGTGTGTAATTTAAATTTTTCCATAAAATGTGAGTGTACCATCATCCAACAAAATAATCACTTTGCCCCATGAGGTGTGGATATTGGAAGATCTAACCATGGTAATAATCACGCACAAAGTCTGCACGATACTTATGAAAAGTTCCAGAGAATATTGCTTTACGTGCACCGTCCATAAGTGAAAGTATAAACCCCAAATTATGTAATGAAGCTATTGATGCACCAAGCATTTCGCCTGAGCGCAGAAGATGTGCTATATATGCACGTGTAAAACCTTCCGTTCCTGGCACGGTCATTTCCGGATCAAGTTGTGTAAAGTCATTTTTATACCGTTGGTTTGTCAGGTGGATAAGCCCATGACGTGTATATATAGTTCCATGTCTTCCTTGTCTTGTGGCTGCAACACAGTCGAATAAATCCATACCGTTTTCAATACCAAGCAGTATATCTCCAGGCTCACCTATACCAAGAAAATGACGTGGTTTTTCTTGTGGGAGTTCTGTTACTGCAGCTTGCAATGTGCCACGCATGTCTTCCTTCCCAAATGAACCACCTATACCAAAACCGTCAAAACCCATTGATGCAATTTCCTTCGCACTTTCCTTTCGCAAATCTTCAAAACGCCCTCCTTGCACAATTCCAAAAATGGCTTGCTTCTTTTTTGCATTAAGATTAAGTCTATGTGTTGTAAGTGAGCGCATTGCCCACTTGTGTGTGCGTTCCATCGCACTTCGTTGATATTCATATCCGTCGGTTGGTGCTGTGCATTCATCAAACGCAAAAAATATATCCGCTCCAAGAGCGTGCTGGATTTCAACGGAACGCTCCGGAGTAAAGCGATGTAACGAACCGTCTAAATGTGATGTAAACGTAACTCCCTCTTCATCAATAATTGCTAACTGCCCATGTTGACTCGCCACACTTTCATCGTACACGGAAACTGTCTGTTTATTTGGTATCTCAAGCCCATGCGATATTTTTGTTATATTTTTACCAAATGCTGCACCAAGTGAAAATACTTGGAACCCCCCTGAATCGGTTATTGTTGGACCATCCCAGTTCATAAATGTACCAACACCACCGCTATCACGAACCACCTCATATCCAGGGCGTAAATACAAATGATATGTGTTTGCAAGAAGTACTTGTGTACCGATAGAAAGCATCGCTTGCGGAGAAACACCTTTAATACTAGCTTGTGTTGCTACAGGCACGAACGCTGGTGTTTGTATTATTCCATGTGGCGTTTTTAGGTTACCAGCGCGCGCGCCTCCGGCGCGCGCTTCAATCGAAAATAAATCATCCATACCATACAAGAGTATCAGGAAAAATGATTCTTATCTATAGCCAAACACTTGTGACATATTTGTCGCACTATAATACAAGATTACTTTTTTGAAGCAGTAACACTTAAAAGCTTAACCTCAAATATAAGTGTAGAATTTGCTGGTATTGGACCAAGAGCTCGGGCACCATATCCAAGTGCTGGTGGTATTATCAATAAACGTGTTCCTCCGACTTTCATACCAACCAAACCTTCATCCCAACCTTTAATAACTTGCCCTGAACCAAGAACAAATGAAAATGGTTTACCGCCATGTGCCGATGTAGAATCAAAGACTTTACCATCTATTAATTTACCAATATATTGAACTGAAACAGTATCACCATCCTTAGCTACAGCACCAGTACCAACAACAGCATCTGTTATAGCAAGTTTCTTAGTTGCAAGAATTGCTTTCGAAGCATTTGGTGATTTTTTCACAGCTGTTGATGTAGTCTCAGTTATAGGTGTGGAAGAAGGTGACGAAGAAAATAATGTAAATATGTTTATACGAAAGAAGAACGTTGCTGTGACTACTATAAGTACGATTGCGACTACGATACCTGTGGCGATGGAAGTATTATTCATATGTAATTTATAATAAGATTAAAATGTATAATTTTAGTGTACCTCATACTCACTCAATTTAGAAACTCCCTTCATGAAGCTCTGCTATATTCTTAAAACATGAAGCGTACCATTATATACTTAGACAGTATAGCAGAAAATTTATAAGGAGCTTCCCATGTTACTTATTGTACTGCACAATAGCATTAATAAATGAACAATGTAGCATGCTCATATTATATATAATTATAGTCGTACGCACTCTATAAACTGCTCAGGTACAATAAATGTGCTTGGACGAAGAGAAGTGCTAATTCGTTCTGTACAGAATGAGATGTATGAGGACATGCTCATTACCGGATCATTAAGTGTACTTTCGATTAATACATGCGCGGAATGGTGTGTACTTAAATATTCGTATGCGACCATTGAACGTGCACTAAAATTACCACCAAAAGATACAATTTCCCCGTCTACTGTTTTGTACAGATGTGTTTGATAAGTTGGAATGCTAAGACCTTTTACACCTACAAAATCTTTCATAATTGATGTGTGCATAGTAATACTTTCTTGTGCGCGTATAAGAAACTGTGCTACCGTCTCATTTGCAGTCGGACCTATACCTGACTTTGAAACTACCTCAACTATCTGCTCGTGTATCTTTGATATTAATGGTATATCTTTCTCATACAATACTTTAGATATAGGTTCTTCAATATATCCCACTAATTCACTTCGCAATTTTGCAATGATGGAGATGTTAGACATATCCTCGATATGCGCACGAGGTTTTTTTGAGATATTAATATCTTCTGGTATATGCAAATTTGTATTTTGTATAGTTGATACATCAGTTATGTGACTAGGTGACACATTGACAAGCGGATGCAACGTGACTGAATCGTCTACCTTACGCATATCTACTAATGATTCTTTGTGATTGTGTATCTGTATAGATTCATTTATTTTATCTGAAAAATTAGCACAAGATTTATTATACTCATTATGTAATTCACTCATTCGATTTTTATGTGTCTCTGTTGAGTGATTGCGATGAAGTCGTACAGCGCGAAGATATGCCGACTGAGCGACTAGCATTTTTGCTCGTTCAATAGAGACATCTTCACATACATGAGCTGTTCTTGATATCTCTTTTTTTAATGACTCATCATTCATACATTTATTATACCTATATGTATTATCTATACTACACACTAAGAAAGATATCTGGTTCTTATATCGTCTTCAATTATAGAACGGTCACGCCCGTACGTAAGATAGGAAAGTTCGCGCAAATCATCAACCTGCGATAAATTACGTTTCGGAGGAGTAAGTGCATGGATGTTAAAGGGTTTCTGTGGTACACCATGCGCCAAAATCTTTGTATATGCATTAAAGTTTTCAATATTAATAAAATCAGAGGCTGAGAAGGTCGGAGCAAATTGTTTCTCAAAAAACTCAGCATCCTTTTCTCCAACACGAAATATTGCCATATTACCAACGTTACCAAATACAGCATCTCGTGTTTTCTCATCAACTTGGTCTAAGAATTGATGCGCTATATTTAGCGAGAGTTTATATTTACGAGCTTCCGAAAGAATTGCTGGAATTGAATCTGTAGTTATGTTTTGAAACTCATCAATATAAAAATAAAATGGTGGTAAATCCGCACCTGGAGAATCAGCGCGTGAAAGTGCTGCCATAAATATCTTTCCAACCAAAATAAGACCCAATAAATTTGCATTTCGCTCTCCCAATCTCCCCTTGGAAAGATTTACAAGTAATATTTTTTTGCTATCTATAATATCCCTAAAATTAAAAGACGAATTCTGCTGACCAATTATTGGACGCATGAAATCATTTGAAGTGAAGTCATCAAGTTTACTGGTAATGTATGGGACAATATTTTCCAAAGATGACTCTCCTCCAGCTTTTGTAGCTATTCCAGTCCAGAACTGATTCACAACTGGATTATTACTACGAGAAAGTTTCATATTACGAAATGACTCATCAGAAAGTACCCTACCAATATCCAACATGGTTGAGCCAGACGCTGGATCTTCCATGATAAGCATTGTGGCATTACGGAAATATTGCTCAAACGCAGGACCCATACTTTCCGGTGAATCAGAATAGAGCCTACGAAATATCATTAATAGTTCATTTACGATAAATGTCTTTTGCTCCGGACGTTTCGGGTCATATTCAAGCATATTAAGTCCAAATGGTCTGTTAATATACGCTGGGTCAAAATAAATTACATCGTTATATCTCTCTGGTGGCACTGTTGCAAGTACGTCTAAAATATCATTTCCATGTGGGTCTATAAAACAAACTCCACGCCCTTCTCGTATGTCTTGTTCCATTAATGTTTTTAGGAAACTAGTTTTACCAGTACCAGTCTGACCTATTACGTAGAGATGTCGTAGACGGTCTTCCGCATCAATAAATATCGGAATTTCTTGTCCATGTGTCATATTTACTCCTATTTGTATTCCAGATTTTGGTAAGTCAGTTGGTGCTGGAGCAGTCGCAAATCTTGCTTGTTTAAGGTGTGGAGAAGAAGTGATACCAGTGGATGGAAAATGATATATCGTAGAAAGTTCACGAAGTGAAAGTGGCAGTAGATGCGTTCCTGGTAAACGAAATGAATATGCGTCAGCCACAGAAAGCATTTGTTTATCCTTAACACGGACAAATTCTAAATGGTTTCCAGATGTATTATCAAACTGATTAAATGCAGATTCAATGTCCGATAGAGCCTGTTGTGCACGTGTCTCGTCTGGAGAAGAAACTAATAGACGTATGGAGACACCAGCAATTGGTGTTGCTATTTTCTTTTCCAGTTGGTCAATATCATTTTTATTCATATCCACCTGTAGCCTTTCTTTTTCTTGTTTCTTACTTTCATCTTCTTTAGATTTTTCACTTGCAAAAAAGAAGTTTTTGAACTCCTTGCCAACTTCACCCATTGCTGTACTCGGCAAATTAAATGCTTCTGTGCGCTTCATGCCTTTGCGTAGAGCATTTAATACCTTACGAAAATGTGAAATATATCGTTCACCCTGTGGAGCAAATACTATTTGCAATGCTGCCCCTTCTTCATTATCTTGCATTTTTGCAAATGCGCTCAAGACTGTGTTTAATGGATCGTAGTCAAACTCAGTATAATCTTTAAGCGGTAACATTGGCGCTTCGGCAAGTCTGGCTTGTGAAATAAGTGTTGTGCCATTTTCTACAAATATATTGTAATCATTTGGCTGTAATGATAGGTGCGCAGATGGGAAAACGGCAAGTAATTGTTTTTCAAATAAATTACACTTTCCATTTGGAACTGCAACATAGAAAGATAGCATTGAGCTTTCAAGAGGTACAGCCAGTTCGAGCACAATATACGGTGGCTCTTGCGGAACAGCTGTCGTAACCGAAAGTAATCCGGAATAGAATTGTTCCATAACAGATATCATCTCCTTAAGAGGTTTTTCTGGTGAGCTTCCTCCAGTATTTTTTACTCCAGGTAATTGAACTTCATAAAGTGTCATATGTAATGCTAGAAATTCTGGAGCTTTTTGTGAAAGCCCTTTAGGTAAAAATTTCGCAGCTATATAACGTACTAGAAATCTGTGAAAATCATCGGTAATGTGCGGATTATTAAGTTTCTCCAATACTGTAAAAGCATTTTTAATACCATGCTTATCCATAATACCCAACAATTCCGACATTGTATCATCGTTATTATCTGGATTAAGTCCAAGTGCTTTATTCACTGCTTCTTCGTCTGTTATGCGATAATTTTTCTCAAGAGTATTTTCAGATGGTGCTGACCTATGCTCTATAAGCGTTGCATCAACCGCACGTTCAACTCGTTCATATGGAGCTTCAGTTGAAGTAACACTTTCAACTGAATTCTGTTCTAACTCTTTTTCTTTTTGTTGTACCTGCTCACGCAAATATGCAAGTTCTTCTTCTGGCGTACGCAGTGGGTTTCCTTCCATTAACGTAAGTATACAGTATGCACGGTTACAGTATAAGGAAATATCTATTATGAGATGTTAATAAGAGAAAAATCAATCTAGATATTGATCTCTAAACTATATTTTCATCTGTACTATCAACATCAGAGTTACTTTTTTTTACATTACTACCAGTACCAATTAACATATCTTGATCTTCTTTCTTCTTTGGAGTTATACCATTCGCGATGAGGAGTTTCTCAAAATCATCTCTTTCTAACGTCTCTACGTCTATAAGCTTCTCAGTAATAGCATCAAGTGCTCCACGGTGCACTTCAAGAACTTTCTTTGCACGAGCAGTTTCGCTCATTATAATACGTTCAACTTCTCCATCAATCTTTGCGGCAACAGCTTGTGAATATTGTGCTTCATTTTGTTGAACATGTTCGGTCACAAACGCGATTGGTCCAAGCTTTTCACTCATACCATATTGCACGACCATGTCGCGAGCAATTTTTGTTGCCACAGCAAGATCATTGTGCGGACCGGTAGTAACATCACCAAATACCATCATTTCTGCTACATAACCACCAAGTGTTGAAGAAATATCATCGAGGAATTCTTTTTTGCTCTGCATCCTTTTATCCTCAAATGGAAGTTTGAGCGTGTAGCCAGCAGCACGTCCACGACTGATTATTGAAATTTTATGAACAGGATCTGCGTATGGCAATACGGAAGAAACCAATGCATGTCCAACCTCATGATACGCTGTTATCTTTTTCTCTTTTATGGATAGTATGTGACTTTTTCGCTCTGGACCAAGCATCACCTTCTCAATAGAACGTACGAGATCATATTGTGTCACTTCTTTACGATTTTCTCGCGCAGCCAAAATTGCACCTTCATTCATAATTGATTGTAATTCAGCACCAGAAAACCCAGGTGTTCGCTCCGCAACAATGGAAAGATTTACATCAGGACCGAGCGGCTTTTTACGAGCATGAACAATAAGTATTTCTTCGCGATCTCTCCTGTCTGGAAGATCAATCATCACTCGCCTATCAAAACGCCCTGGGCGCAATAGTGCAGGGTCCAACACATCTGGTCGGTTACTTGCCGCCATGACCACCACCTTTTCCGTTGGCTCAAATCCATCCATCTCAACTAAAATTTGATTAAGTGTTTGTTCACGTTCATCATTACCACCACCAACACCACTTCCACGCAATCTTCCAACTGCATCAATTTCATCTATAAAAATAATTGCTGGAGCTGTGCGTTTGGCAACTTGAAACAAATCACGTACACGACTTGCACCTATTCCAACAAACATTTCCACAAATTCAGAACCAGAGATTGAAAAGAATGGAACACCAGCTTCACCAGCAACTGCGCGCGCAAGAAGCGTCTTACCAGTTCCTGGAGCTCCCATAAGTAAAATACCTTTTGGAATCCGTGCACCTATGTTTATAAACTTTTTTGGATTTTTTAGGAAGTCAACGATTTCAAGTAATTCATCTTTTGCTTCACGTGCTCCTGCAACGTCAGCAAATGTAATCCGCTGGATATTATCTGCAGGATCTGTAAGACGTGCCTTTGACTGACCAAATGAGAAAGCTTGCATACCAGCACCTTTTACTTGTCGTGATAAAAACCAAAATAAAAATACAAAAAATAGAATTGGTAATACTATCGGTGCTAAAGTTACAAACCAAAAACGAAATCCAGACTCACCTTGAATTGTTATGGTAACTTGTGCAAATTCTTTTGGCGTAACTCCATATACGGAAAGAATTCGTGATAATGCCGAGTCTGCATCTTTTCGCGATACTCGCTTTACACCATCTTTATATGTTAATGAAAGACTATTGCCCGACACAACAATTTTTGAAACTTTATTTGTCTTTACATCTTGAGCTACTTGAGAAATTGAGATTGTTTGCGGAGCTTTCTTTTGAGGAGAAAACACAGTGTACAAACTCATAAGCAACAAGAAAATTAAGATTGTTGAAATTATATTCCCAGTGAAAGATGGCCCGGAAAATGGCATGCGAATACGAGGAGAGAAAGGAAATTTGCTTTTCTTTCCTTTGCTATTTTTACTAACATTTTTATTGTTTTTGCGACCTGTACTTTTTTTACGAGTAGCGTATAGAAAATTATTCATGATTGTATGAGAACTATATCGCAAAATAACTCTTTAGTAAACCTATGCGTAGACTTTAGAAATTGGCACCAGTTCGGTATACTTACCCTTATATGACACTCATTGCATATAAAAAAGCTGGGCATAAATATGAGACGCTTGAAAAGTACACTGCTGGCATTGAGCTTGGCGGTGCTGAAGTGAAAACTTTGCGAAAAAAGCTAGGGTCGCTTGATGGTTCACGGGTCATTGTACGCGGTGGCGAGGCATACATTATTGGTATGACCATCCCACCATATCAAGTAAACAATACCGCAAAAGGATATGACCCCGCACGAACACGGCGGTTGCTATTAACAAAAAAAGAGATTCGCGAGCTCTCACACGCTGAAATGAAGAAAGGATTGACAGTAGTGCCTCTTTCAATGTATAATGAACGTAGATTCATTAAAGTGCTTGTTGCTGTTGTGCGTGGAAAAAATAAAACGGACAAACGCGAAGTTATAAAGAAACGCGAGGCAGAGCGTGAAGCAGGGCGTGTCTTGAGACATCGCTAGACGTTGCGACAAGTCATACTAATGAGGTTCATTTAAGAAATTAATCTAACAAAGCATTCATGCTAAGTTTGGCAAGTCGCGCAAATGAACGAATAATTCCATAATAGAAATCAGCCACTCACTGTAAGTTCGTACGTCCATGTGCGTGTTAATTTACAGGGGGTGACCGGCTTTGACGGTCTGTACCTTGAGAATGTGCGACGCGGTGCAACGCCCACTTGTCACCTAAATCCGGGTGGGCATCTAAACGTGCCAAGAAATCTCTTGCACGCGCGGTGTCACCATACTTCGGTATGAATGACTTCGCGTTCGCGATGGTTCCGGTTCGAGCGTAAGCTCGCCTTCCTTAGCGACGTTTTCCCACTCTTGTGTTTGCAGAAGGTGGAGAAGGCGGAATTTCCTGCAAACTTCGGTATGCGCGCGCCCACGCGCATCACTTAAACTTCGGGATCAGGCAGGAGTGGTTTTGTTTCGGTTTAACACCCTGCCCTAGCTTTAACCGAAACTACGCGTCGTAGAAGCACCTCATAGTCCGGATTCGGACGGGAGTTCAACTCTCCCCACCTCCACAAATGACTAACCCAAAGAATAAAGCCCATACATCTCAAAAGGATATGTATGGGCTTTATTCTTCACTATATAAAAATACTATCTAATACATTAGAGCTCCAGCAACCACCATTAGGTTCACTATTTCCCAAAGGATGAAACTTACGATGATGGTTTTATCTTTGTGTGCAACTCCATAGAAAATCCATGGAAATGTCACAATAGACATAAGAATCCACGACATAGAAGAAACTCCTGCCGCTTGGTGAGTACTGAAGATTTGATATACCTGAGGAAGAACGGTGAAAGGACCAATAATTCCAGCAACAAATGTCACTTTATCAAGCGCTATTGAATAGCTTGATTGTGGTGGAAGCGCGGATGCAAGTCCTTTTTGGACCAGCACTTCTCGCTCTTGTCTTACACGTTTATGTTTTAGTCCTAAGTGCATATGCATAATAAATAAGATTATTCTATAAAATACTAACTCAATATAAAGTATTACTCTTACATGGCAAATTTGCAAGAAAGTATTTTATTTATTGATATGTAATCTCATAAGGTTATGTAGGTTATCCTTGACAAAGATGACTATATGTGCGAATATAGTACACAGAGATTCCGCAATTGCGGAATCATTCATTCATACGGGGAATCCTTATGAAAATTATATTTGGTCTCTTTATATTACTGCTGTTTTCACCACTGGCATACGCGTGTCAGCAAACGAGCAACCACATAGTCGTGGAAACGGGTTTCTACGACTACAATCAACACATAGGTGGTGTTGCGGGAGACATAGTCCCCTCTCACTACACGGGACCAAGTATTGCAATCGGTTTCCGACCATTTTCTTGTGCCCTGTTTGAAGTAGGATACTTCTCAAACGGGAACACAACGCGTATTGCACTTGGTAGTAAGTATAGTGTGTACGCACAAAGCAGATTACATTTTAGGGTATTGATCATGAGAATGATCGTAAATCTTTTTGTTGTACCATTCACTAATGGTACTGTAACTGCAAATGGAATTGTTAGCGTGAACCAGATACGATACAATGGGAGTGTTGTAATTGGCTATCACGGCCCAAAGAAGAATGGAAAACTCAAGCTCATAAGCATCTCTGGTGAAGATGCCGGTCCAGCGGTTGGTATTGGGCTTACGTACCGACCATCAAAGCGAAGTAACTTTGAAATTGGTGCCCGGCGTACACAGTACACTTATGGACACACGGATGCGTCATTAAATACAGTATTCATACGTTACTTATTCTAAATATCAGATATGTAACAATTTATAGCCACAGAGATGTGGCTATTTTTTTATATATAAATTGTAGAGTTCCAAATTATTTGATATACACGTGCTAACATATACATATGAATCATTCTGTACGAACGAAAATTCTCATTACAATTATGCTTGCAGCTGGAGCTGGATATCTCATCGGAGCGCATGCCACAACAACAGCACAAACACCCACACAATACACGTCAACAATACCAAAACCCGGCAGTATACGCGTTTTGTATAGTCTTAATAAAAAAGAAAATGATAAAGCGCTTGTTTCACTTATTGATAACGCTCATAAGTACATTTATTTTGCAATTTATGAATTCACGCTTTCAGATGTCGCTGATGCTCTTGTACGCGCTAAAGAACGCGGTGTAGATGTACGAGGCATCATGGACCGAGGGAACAGTACAACCTCATACGAAAAACCAATTATTGCGAAACTAAAAGCCGGTGGTATATCACTTGAAACACAGACACACCCAAACGGTATTATGCACATAAAGGCACTTGTAACAGAGAATGCTTACGCAAGTGGAAGTTACAATTGGACAAACTCCGCAACGAACGTAAATGATGAAGTGCTCGAAATAGGAACCGACCCAGCACTGCGCAACACATACAAACAAATTATCTTGCAAGTATTGAACGCAAATACAGGTGGTGTCATTGGAACAAAAAACACTTCACATAGCCAAGTACAGGCAACAGCACAATCACAAAACAGCACAACGCAAACCTATTCATATACCCAGGCACCGCAACATGTTGGTGAAACTGTAAATATTTCAGGAACAGTTATAAGTGTATATACATCAAAATCAGGTACAACTTTTTTTGACTACTGTGTAAATTATAGTGGCTGTCCGTTCGGCGTAGTCGTTTTTGCGAGTGCACTCTCTCGTTTTGGTACTTCACTTACAAAGTATCAAGGGGAAAACATAACCGTGTCAGGTACTATAACTTCTTATAAAGGGAAAGCTGAAATAGTATTAGATAGTCCCAGCCAAATTAGGAAATAAAATATGCAAGAATTGCAACACTCTTGGTTTGCAGACGATGCCGTCATTTTAGCACCAAGACTTTTAGGGAAAATTATACGAAAAGGATCTTGCGAGGGTGTTATTGTTGAGACGGAAGCATACACAACAGACAAAGCATCAAAACGTAATGCCCAAATGCGCGACACATACGGACATTGGTATATCTATTTAACCTATGGAATGCATCATTGTGTAAACATAACTACAAATATAGGAGATTTTGGCGCTGTACTCATTCGTGCAGTTGAACCAACGCACGGTTTTGTGAACATGAAAAGACGCAGAGGTGTTTCAGATATCCACAATCTCACAAACGGACCAGCAAAGTTTTCAAAAGCATTCGGTATTGATAGGCGACAAAATGGCTCAGCAATTACTGGTAACTTCACAATATATGATACATCAGAAATTAAAGAAGAGTCTATAATGGCATCACCTCGCATAGGTATACGAAACGGAACAGACCTTCCATGGCGGTTCTACATTCGCAATAATACGTTTGTTAGTGGTATAAAGAAATGAGGGGTTTCGTAAACACCTCATAATGAAAATAAGTTTACAACATACAAAAAATACTTCATCTTTCAATAAATTCTTTAATCAGCGTTAGGTACTCATCATAATAACTTGAAGTACTGTGAGATGAGTTTGTATATTACCAAAATATATTTGTATTATCCGTATTTCTATCTGGAGATTTGGTAATCCCAATTGGAATAGAAATATTGTTCTCACAATGCAAAACTAAAGATGGACATTGTATTCTGTTTAGACAGTTTGATATCGTGTGAATTTACTTTTACCAAGTAGTATAATTATTACACTATAATTCGTTTTGACTAAAGTTACCTACCTTTCATGGTAATGCTGTATAGCTTAATTGCGTTATAGGATTAATGTGCTAAAATCATAATACACACTTTGAAGAAATATAATCGTTTTGAAAAAATTCATATTAACGGCGAGATTAGAGCTAAGGAGCTCCGCGTTATAGGATCCCAAGGAGAAAACTTGGGCGTATTGAGTACTGCTGAAGCTCTTGAAGTTGCAAAGGGAGTGCAACTTGATTTGATTGAAATATCTCCAGCTGCGCATCCACCGGTTGCGAAAGTAATGGATTATGGTAAATTTCAATATGAGCAGAGCAAGAAGGAATCTGCTGCCAGAGCTAACGCAAAAGTATCTGAAACTAAAGAAGTGCAGATAAAAGTTGGAACTGGTGAGAATGATATGCTCATCAAAGTGAAGAAATCGGCACAATGGTTATCCGAAGGGCACCGTGTTCGCGCCGAATTATTTCTTAAAGGGCGTTATAAAGGAATGGGAGAGGAATTTTTGAAGTCACGTCTCGAGAAGTTCCTACTTCTTATTCCTTATCCATTTAAAGTAAGTGACCCTATAACAAAATGTCCAAAAGGTTACGCAACGGTTATTGAACGAGACAAGGTAGCAATAACAAAAGAGAAGCAGGCAAAGAAACCAGAGAAAGAAAATATCACACAATAAAAATTATGAAAACTAACAAATCATACTCAAAACGTATTCGTGTTACCAAAAAAGGGACATTGGTTACTCGCGCTCCTGGTCAAAACCACTTCAATGCGAAAGAGTCAGGAAATAAAACGCGCGCCAAGCGACGTACGTCTACATTTAACATGAGCCAGCGAGAAAGAAGACGTTTTCTTCCAGGTTCATAATTTTAATATCTTAATTAAAGTAAATCTTATACCATGACACGAGTAAAAGGAGGCACAACATCACTTAAGCGACGTAAAAATATACTTTCTAGAGCGAAAGGATATCGTCATAGTCGAGGCACAAAAAAGAAACATGCAAAGGAAGCGCTTGCACATGCTGGCAGATATGCATTTGCACATCGTCGTGATAAGAAAAATGTTTTTCGCCGACTATGGATAGTACGCCTAAACGCAGCAGTACGAGAAAACGGATTCCGTTCATACAGTATATTCATTGATGTGCTCAAAAAGAAAGAGAGCCTTCTTGATCGTAAGGTACTCTCCACACTTGCAAAAGATAAGCCTGAAGCATTCGCACGACTGGCAAAAGAGCTATCAGTATAGTATTTTTTTAGAATAATAAAATAGAACTCGTTGGTACAGCGTACCAACGAGTTCTATTTTATGCAGATGGTTATTACTATAACTTCTTAACTGTATCTTTTGTAACTTCCCAAGTATCGTGTGCGTGTGGAACTACTGTATTACCTCCTAAGAAATCATGTATACGCTGTGCAAGAAAACGCTCTGTAGCAGGCTCGCCAAGTGCTGTAAATATAGTCTTTGCGCGTGGAAGAGCATTTTTAGCAAATTGCATAAGTTCATTACGGTCAGCGTGTGCAGACCATCCCTCCAATATTTCAACTTTAGCTCGTATATGTACATCTCTGCCACCAAGACGCACATGTTTTGAACCTTCTTGCATAAGTCTTCCTGGTGAACCAGGAGCTTGATATCCAACAATGATAAGTGTTGTCTTTGGATTCGGCATATAACGTGCTTCATGGTGTCCTATACGACCACCATGGCTCATGCCTGCTCCCGCTATAATAAGTTTTGGACCATGTGTAGCTTGAATACGATTTGAATCTTCCTTTGAGAGTGTTTTCTTAAGAAATGGAAAATTAAAGATATCTCCTTCTCGTTTTATTTCATCTTGAGTCGTGGGCTTGAAATATTCCAATCCACGTCTACGATATATATCAGTTATATGAATTGCCAATGGCGAATCCAAAAAAACAGGTATTCTTGGCAATTCTTTTGCATCCATAAAATTAGATATTTCATAGAGCATGAGTTGAGTACGCTCCATTGAAAATGAAGGCATCAATACCGTACCACCAGTTGAAAATGCTTTTTTTAAAGTATCACGCAAGAGTATCACACGGTCTTTACGTCCTGGATGAATACGGTCCCCGTACACACTCTCCATTATTAAAGCGTCTGCATCTGATACAGATTCCCAGTCTGGCAAAAGTGGTGATGGTGAGTTCCCAATATCACCAGTGAGTACCAATGTCTCGCCAGACAAGCCAGTGAGTCGAACACTTGCCGAACCTAAGATATGTCCAGTATTGCGAAGATAACAAGAGATTCCTGGAGCTATATTATGTTCTTTGTGATATGGTAACTCTTCTATAATAGATAGAAATGCATCAACATCTTTTTTTTCATAGAGTACCGGCAAGTGCTTAAAGTGTGCTTCTTCAGCCAAAATTCCGACACTATCGTTTAGGATTAAAGTCGAGAGATCTCGTGTCGCGCCTGTCATATACACTTTCCCTTTAAAACCATCTCGTAATAATTTTGGAGCACGTCCAACGTGATCTAAGTGAGCATGCGTAATGACTAACGCATCTATTTTTGACGGATCATACGGAAACTTACCATACACAGCATCGACAGAGAAATCTCTTCCCTGCTCAATACCACAATCAACAAGAACCTTGCCACCCTCATCGCTTTCAATGAGAAAATTTGAACCGGTAACCGTACCAGCACCGCCATGAAAAGTTACACGAAGTGCCATAAGACATGTGAACTAGTGCGCAGATTAAACATAACTATATGATAGCATATAACACTTTGCACAAGGATTCGCCAGTCATGAGTAAATTAAACCTCCATAGGAAGACATTGAAGTTACTGGGATTTTACAGTAATGAAACTCGTGTATATGGTATTGTGTGTATTATATGAAAAGTCGTTTTATTCATCTACATGTACACAGTCATTATTCTTTTTTGCAGGCACTTCCAAAGATACCGGAGCTCGTGAAAGCAGCGAAAGAACGTAACATGGGAGCAATTGCACTTACCGACACAGCAAACATGCACGGTACTATAGAGTTTTACAAACACGCAATAAAAGAAAAAATAAAACCAATTATCGGAGCAGACTTATATGTTGCTCCACGTTCTCGCTTTCAAAAGGACACAAATATTGACACAAAACGTTCTAGAATCGTACTTCTAGCAGAAAATAATAATGGGTACAAAAACTTGATTGCATTGATAACCAAATCATATGTTGATGGTTTTTTCGAGCGACCACGAGTAGACCATGAATTACTAAAAGAGCTAAAAGATGGCATCATAGCACTTATTCCTTCTATTGCCGGAAATGTTGCACAACTTATAAAAGCTGGTGACAGTGATGGAGCAGGTGCAGCACTTGCACAATATAAAGATATTTTTGGAGTAAATAATGTCTTTCTTGAAATATCACACCATCCGAAAATTAAAGGACATCAAGACATTATAAAAGATATAATTGCATTATCCAAAGAGAGTGGTGTAAAGACAGTTGCACAAAATGATGTATATTACATTGCCCCTGAAGACAGAGAACCAACGGAAATTATGCGACGTATACAGCGCGGTGGAGAACGTGGCTACAATGAAGATGAAGATTTCTCCTTTACTGATGAGGCGCAAATGCTTGAATACTTCAAAGATGAGCCAGAGGCGGTGTTTCGTTCTGGCGAAATTGCTGAAAGGTGCAATGTATCATTTGAACTTGGCTCATGGATATTTCCTGATGTGCCAATTGACCCAAAATATAAAAATCATGAGGAAGAATTAAAAGGAAAGGCATATGCCGGATTGAAGACTCGCAAGATGGAGCGCACCAAAGAAGCTCTTGAACGTATTGAGTACGAATTATCAATTATAAATAAAAAAGGTTTTGCACCGTATTTTATTGCCATAGCAGATCTTTTAACCTTCGCAAAAAGCGTTGGTATTCTTACTACCACACGTGGCTCCGCAGCCGGTTCATTGATTGGATACTTAACTGGAATATCAAATATTGATCCACTCGCATACAAGTTGCCATTTGAGCGATTCCTTAACCCTGGGAGACCGAAAGCTCCAGATATTGACATGGATATCGCTGATAATCGCAGAGATGAATTGATTGAATATGCAAAACGCCACTACGGAGCAGACAAAGTAACACAAATTGGTACATTTGGAACTATGGCGGCACGCGCCGCAGTGCGCGATGTAGCTAGAGCACTCGGGCATCCATATAGTGTTGGAGACCGTATCGCTAAACTTATTCCAATCGGCTCGCAGGGTTTTCCAATGACCATAAGCCGTGCGCTTGAACTTGAACCAGAGTTAAAAGAACATTACAAAAATGATGAGGATGTACGATATATCATTGATATCGCACAACGCATTGAAGGATGTGTACGTCACGTCGGTGTTCACGCAGCGGGAGTAGTGATTGCTCCAACTCCACTTATTGAGTGGATACCTCTACAGCCAGATCCTAAAGGTGGAAAAATGATTACACAATATGATATGTACTCTGTTACTGATGAATATGGCGGGCTCGGATTACTTAAGTTTGATTTCTTGGGCATCAAAAATCTTTCCATATTGTCAGACGCAATAGAGCGTATAAATAAAAATATCTCAGTACCAATAAATATAGAAAATATACCAATTGATGATAAAAAAACTTTTGAGATGCTTGCCCGCGGAGAAACTGAAGGAGTTTTCCAGCTAAGTGGATCAGGCATGACTCACTGGCTCAAAGATCTTAAACCAACAACCATACATGACATAAATGCTATGGTTGCACTTTATCGTCCTGGACCAATGGAGACCATTCCAGATTATATTGAACGTAAACATAATCCAAAACTCATTCGCTACATCGACGAACGAATGAAAGAATATCTTGAATTTTCACACGGTCTTCTAGTATATCAAGATGATGTTCTTCTTACTGTTATTAAACTTGGTGGATACTCATGGCTTGAGGCAGATATGTTTCGCAAAGCTATGGGAAAGAAAATTCCAGCGGAGATGGAAGCTCAAAAAGAAAAACTTCTAAAAGGATTTAAAGAATACGGGAAACTATCAAAAGAAAAGAGTGAAAAGATATGGGAACTCATAGCTCCATTTGCAGCTTATGGTTTTAATAAAGCACACGCAGCAAGTTATGGACGCGTATCTTATCAAACTGCATATTTTAAAGCAAATTACCCTGTTGAATACATGGCAGCTGTACTAACTGCCGACGCAGGCGATACCGAAAGAGTTGCAACTTTTGTTGCGGAGTGTGAACGGATGAATATTCCAGTTCTTCCACCTGACATAAATGAAAGTGATACTGTTTTTACAGTAGTTAATGCCAATGCACCTGACGCCACTGACCACAACGGAAAAGCTATACGCTTTGGGCTCTCTTCAATTAAAAACTTTGGGGCTGGGATAAGTGAAGCAATACTTTCAGAACGAACTGCGCATGGACCATATACATCACTTACAAATTTCCTTTCGCGTATTGAAGAAAAAAGTCTTACACGCAAGTCAGTAGAGGCTTTAACTAAGTCTGGTGCACTTGATTCTTTTGATAAGCGCGGTTCCATTTTGGCAAATATGGAAACATTATTAACTTTCCACAGAGAGTCAACAAAAAAAATGCCCCAAAATGCATTATTTAGTTCACAAGTCTTAACACCAACGCTATCTCTTAATGAAAAACCAATCGAGATTTCACTATCTGAAAAACTCAAATGGGAAAAAGAACTCCTTGGTATTTATATTTCTGGTCATCCACTTGATGCTCATAAGGATATGATCACTCGTTCTACTATAACAATCAAAGAAATACTCTCAAAACCAAAGCCAGGACTCCCAATCATATTACCGATACTTGTAAGCGATGTACGTACTATTTTAACAAAAAAAGGAGAAAAAATGGCATTCGTGCGTTTTGAAGACAAGACTGCATCAATTGAGGCAGTACTCTTCCCAAAACTCCTCAAAGAAAATGAAGAATTATTGAAACCAGGAATCTGTTTGTTAGTAAAAGGTCACGTATCAAACAGAAATGGTGAGATATCACTTGCTATAGACGCAATCAAAAAACCAGAGGAAAACAAGCCTGCTGATATAATTTAGTAAATGATATAGCTAAGTAATGTTGAACCTTACTTAAATTAAGTATAAAGTATTGTGATCATTTTTTAAGGTTTAGAAATAATTCACCTGCGAATATTAGTATTTGGTGATATACTCGGTAGTATTATGAGTACGATTGAAGAAAAACGGCATACACTCGCCCATTTGCTTGCGGCAGCAGTATTGGAGCATTTCCCTAGCGCACAACCAACCATAGGTCCTGTAATTGATAATGGTTTTTATTATGACTTTGACTTCTCAAAAGGAAAAACTCCAGGAGAGGCAGACTTGTTGGTACTAGAAAAAACTATGCGTGAATTACTCCCAACATGGACTAAGATGGTCAGCACGGAAATATCGCAAAAAGATGCTCATGATCGTTTCAAAGAAAATTCCTTCAAACTAGAGCTTGTTAATGATATATCAAGCAGTGGAGAAAAAATAACACTTTATACTGCTGGTAGTTTTACAGACCTATGCAGAGGTGGACACGTTGATAATCCAGCACATGATATATCTCCTGATTCATTCTCACTTGATCGTATTGCTGGTGCATATTGGCGTGGTAATGAAAAGAATCAAATGCTAACACGCATTTACGGATTAGCGTTTGATACAAAGGATGAACTTTCCATATATAATGAGCGTCTAGAAGAGGCGAAAAAACGTGATCATAGGAAGATAGGAAAAGAACAAGGGCTATTCGTATTTTCTAATCTGGTAGGTAGCGGTATGCCACTGTTCACACCTAAAGGAAACATTATTCGCTCGGAGATTGTTCGTTTCTCACGAGAGTTAAATACACGATTGGGTTTTGGTGAAGTGCATACTCCAAATATAAATAAGGGTGAATTATTTAAGATTTCAGGACACTATGACCAATATAAAGAAGATATGCTCACTGTAAAGAGTCAATATGTAAATGATGAGATGTTTCTAAAGCCAATGAATTGCCCTCAACATACACAGATTTATGCTTCGCAACCTCGTAGCTATCGTGATCTACCAGTACGATTTTCTGATTTCTCCACACTGTATCGCGATGAGCGCCCAGGTGAACTCTCTGGATTAACACGCTTAAGAGCATTCTCACAAGATGATGGGCATATTTTCTGTAGAGATGATCAAGTGGAAGAAGAAATTAGCAGTGTACTTGACGCAATACAAGAAGCTCTAGATACGTATCATATTGACTATTGGATGCGTTTATCATTACACGATGCCAACACGAAAGGTAAATATCTAGGTGATGAAGAGCTATGGATTCGCTCAGAAGATATTATGCGTAAATTACTTAATATAAAAAAAATAACCTATAAGGAGGCTCTTGGTGAGGCAGCATTTTACGGTCCAAAGATTGATATTATGGCTGTCGATGCAATTGGACGCGAATGGCAGATCTCAACAGTACAACTTGATTTTAATATGCCGAATAGATTCAAACTTGCTTATGTTGATAAAGATGGAACAGAAAAAACTCCAGTAATGATTCATCGTGCACTTATAGGATCACCGGACAGATTCATGGGTATGCTGATTGAACATTATGCGGGAGCGTTTCCAACATGGCTATCACCTGTACAAACACGTATACTCCCAATTTCTGAAAAATATACAGATTACGCACAAAAAGTATCCAAAGAATTGATACACGCTGGAATTAGAGTGGATATAGATGATGCAAATGAGTCACTGGGTAAGAAGATACGTACGGCAAAAACTGAGAAAATCCCTTACATACTTGTGGTTGGTGAAAAAGAGGTGTCTGATGAGACCGTGTCCGTTGAAAGTCGTGACCACGGCAAACTAAATGCAATGAATATTAATGCGTTTACTGAACGTGTAACAAAAGAGATACAAGAGCGCATATAATATTCTCTGAACTTACCAAATATACAACTTATTCTGTAAGTTCAAATATTTATATTTATGCTCCAATACGTACGAGAGCACGAGTAAGTGCTAACTTTGCTGCTGTAATATCGGAAGAATAACTCGCATCAATGGCTGTTGCAAGTGCTGTAATTATCTCTTCGAGAACCGGTGTTTGGTATTTTGCTACAAGGCGAGCCACGTCAGAATCACAATCTGTACCATCAACGCGCGCACGAAATGCATCATCAAGCATACATGTTGCGTCAGTTAGAAATCGGGTTACATCACCTCCACCTCGCGATACCTGTCGCAAAGCATAAAATACTGCTGTACGATCTCCCTCTAAAAGTGAGGCTAGGAATCCACGAGTTGATGCAGTGGTGGCGGTATCAGCATCACTTATGTGTACTGGTTCATCTTCTTTTACACGCACTGATTTAGCGTGTACTTGTTCTTGTGTATTTTTTGATTGTGTCATAGTTTGTGTTAGTGACGTATCTGATACCACTGATGGTATATTTGTATCATGTATAACGGGTTTCGTTATTACAGGTTCGGTAGTGATATCTCTTTTTATGATATTTGTACTTTCTCCACGTGATAGTCCATGAACAATATCTTCTACAGAAAGGGCCCCTGATTGTGCAAATGACCTAAAACCATTATACGATGGATTGAATGATTGTTCTTCCACCATATCTAGTGGTTGTGTAGGTTTTTCAATATGTAAGAGTTGCTGTGGTTTACTCTGTTGTATTTCCTGTGTATTTATTACTGTCCTAACTTGCGACCCAAATATCTGTGCCTTACGTCTAAGTAATGGGATTATTATGAATAATAGTACGTATGCTACCGCACCGCTCCACGCAATTAGTATGAACCAATATAATATCGTTCCAACAGTACCAAGATCAAGACCAGTATAAGGAATCTGAGAAAGATATACTAATGCCAATGGGCTAGATGGTGGGGGTTTTCTAAAAGCAGTAAGCGTTACCACTGGTGGTATTGGTCCACCACCACCACCACCAGTTACCGTCAATGTTGAAGAGCATTTTAATTTCTGACCACTAAATGCAGTAAATATCCCCGTATAAGTATGCGCACCGACCGCACCACTAATTGAAACAGATCCATTTATACCGGTTGTTGTACCAACACTATTATTAATAAAGATAGTCTTAATACCACTTCCCCCCCACGAAAGTGTTGATGACGCACCAGATGATATTACTTTGGGAGAAACAAAAAGCACGCACATTGGGCCACCGCCACCGCCACCGCCACCGCCACCGCCACCGCCACCGCCACCGCCACCGCCAC
>VAOX01041198.1_pt1 | contig 31377 bp, 26 predicted proteins | sample 3393891 | NCBI WGS metagenome assembly VAOX01 (sample SAMN08290429, study PRJNA428436) | hydrothermal vent metagenome | isolation source: Deep-sea hydrothermal vent chimney | place: Indian Ocean: Southwest Indian Ridge | depth 2822 m m
GAATCGAACCATTAACATTGCCGCCCCCGTCGGCTTCGGTTGCCGTCAACACCCCAGGAACAAGTGCACAAGTCCGCGTGCAGCCCCGCAACTCCACCTCATGTTTGTCATATTCTATTTTTAATAACGATAATACCTGTTCAGCACCTTTCTCATGAACCAACAAGGTTTCCATCGTGTTACAAGTGCCATAACGCTGTGTTTTTGCATTCACTGCTATCGCCACTGCTTTTTTAATATCAGCACCCTGATCAATATAGACATGACACACTCCGTGTAAATGCTTAATCACAGGGACCCTTGCATCTTTCGAAATACGTTCAATTAAACCTTTGCCTCCACGCGGCACAATGACATCAATGTAATCTTGCATTGTAATTAATTCACCTACCGCAGCACGATCAGTGGTTTTAATCACTTGTACAGCATCCGCCGGTAAACCTGCTTCATTTAAACCCTGTTGAATACAATTAGAAATTGCCAAATTAGAATGAATCGCTTCAGACCCCCCGCGTAAAATAGTGGCATTACCCGATTTCAAACATAAGCCAGCGGCATCAGCAGTGACATTAGGGCGTGATTCATAAATAATTCCAATGACGCCCAGAGGAACACGCATCTGCCCTACTTGTATCCCACTAGGCATAAAGTTCATATCACTGACTTCACCAATGGGGTCAGGTAAAGCGGCGATTTGCCGAAGACCTTCAGCCATGCCAGCAATACGATCAGGCGTTAATGCCAAGCGATCCAGCATTGCTTCACTTAGGCCATTACTCTTTCCCGCGACAAGATCTTTCTTATTTTCCTCTTGTAGCAGTTCTTTATTTTCAATTAAGATTCTGGCTGTTGCAATTAAAGCAGTATTTTTCGCAGCAGAATTGGCACGACTAAGATCACGGGCTGCAATACGCGCCGCTTTCCCAACCTGCTGCATATATTCTGCTATATCGATAACGTCAGACTGTGACAAAGGTGATGGCTTATTCATAACTTACTCGTGATAATTAATTACAGGTTTATGATGACTAACAATACTATTTCTTGATCTTCTAGGCACCTTCATGGCGAGCGAACTGCTTCGTATCTGAAAACAATTCTTTCTTACTCAGCATCATACATAATGCCAGTAATTGATCTTTAGTATTCTCTGTTGAAAAGCCTTTGATTGCGAGGTCTATTTTTCCACAATTTTTTAACATTATAAACCATGTTTTTTGCGTGTGTCTTTGCAGGGCTGTTCGAATTAGGGGTTTTCGCCTTTCCCAGATGCGGTATTTGTTAAATAACATTTCCACATTCTCCCCCTGCGTGGCGGCAGCCGACAAATCAGCCAGAACTCGTATATCACGCACCAAAGCCCATAGCACCAACACTGGGTCTACGCCTTCCGCAAACAATCCATTCAAAACATGTACTACGCGGGCACTATGCCCTGCTAGACAATAATCAACCAATGTGTACACATTAAAGCGGGAACTGTCTGTAATAGAATTTTGAACCCACTCATCACTCACTCGACCCGCACCATTAGCCAACCATAATTTTTCGAGCTCCTGTACTGCCGCCAGAGGATTACCTTCTACTCGCTCTACGATCATCTGTATTCCCTGCACCGAAATCTCAAGCCCTTTATGCTGTGCTTTCTGTCCAATCCATTGCGGAAAGCGTGCGGCATCTATCGGCCAGACTTGAACCCAAACTCCAGCTGACTCAATAGCCTTCACCCATTTACTCCGCTGCCCCGAAGAATCCAGCTTGTCGCAAATAATGACAAATACCAAATCCTGGTCAAGCATAGAAAGGCATATTTTCTGAATTGCTTTACTGCCACTATCGCCTATTTTGGTAGTATTAAGACGAATTTCGATTAATTTTTTTTCCGCAAAAAGTGACATACTTTTCGCTTCAAAAAACACTTGCTCCCAGTCAAAGCCACGCTCATACATAAATTGCCGTCGCTCACTAAATCCCTGTGAATGTGCTTTGTAGCGAATTGCTTGCATTCCTTCCTGAACGGTTACTATCTCGTCCCCACTGATCAAATACACGGGTGCCAGGGTTTTCTTTAAATGCCCTGTTAACTGTTCAGAGGAAAACTTCATCGATTACCGCGAGTGGAATTATTATAGCTCTTGGCTTTAAAATTAAGCTGTATGCGTCGCATTAAGGTCGCAATCATTTGGCGCTGCATCTCCGCACGAATTACTGATTCTTCAACAGACTTGCCTATCACCTGGGATTCATTAAAGGAAAAATCACGAATCAATGTTGCCGTTTTCCTCTCCATAACCACTTGCCCACTTGCGTCCTTGATTCCAAAGTTTACGGTATACACCAACTGATACTCACGTACTCGTCCAATCCCCCCGACTGAACGAACCTTTTTACTAATGCCAGCACTGTAAATCTTTAAGATTGCTGTCGCTTGCTTGGCATTAGTCACTAATTTGGCCCCCGACACTGCCAAAGACTGCCCCAACTGACCTGCAAGACGTAAATCCTTAGCTTCAATGAATACTCGTGCCATTTCAGGAGGAAGCTCTATTTTTCCGCGCAAATGAAATCCACAAGCGCTAATAAGCCCAATCAACAGTAGTCCTGTTACTATTTTTACTAAATATTTTTTCATATTATGCTTTCCTGAGTACCCATTATTTCGCGACAATATTCACTAATTTCCCTTTTACCACCACCACCTTACGGACCGTCAACCCTTCCAAAAATGGCTTAACACGTTCTGACCCCAGTGCGATTTTTTCAATAGATTCATTATCAGCCTCGGCCGCTACTTTAATCTCATCGCGTTTTTTACCGTTGACCATGACGCCCAAATTGATGCTATTGACGGTTAACGCTTCTGAATCAGGTTTAGGCCAGGCGGCGTCTGCAATTTCGTGCGTGTGGCCTAAAACCTTCCACAAAGCATGGGTAATATGCGGAACAATCGGATAAAGTATGCGAATAAGAATACTCACACCTTCCGCCACCAAATGCTTATCCGCAGCTGTATTTACTTTGACCTGTCCCAGACTATTCAGCAGTTTCATACCTGCAGCCACGACAGTATTAAATTGCATTTTTTCAACGTCACGATTGACTTGCTGCAATAAAAAATGAATTTCTGTCCTTGCTGTTTTTTGATCGTCGGTCATTTGCGTGTAATCAAAATCTTGATATTTTTGATTGACACATAAATCTTGCAAAAAGGACAAGTTATCCTCTTCATTAACAAACCGCCAAACGCGTTTCAGGAAACGAAATGCCCCTTCTACGGCATCATCATTCCACTCCAAAGATTGCGTTGGAGGTGAAGCAAACATCGTAAACAGACGAACAGTATCAGCCCCGTATTGATCAATAAGTGTTTGTGGATCGATCCCATTGTTCTTTGACTTAGACATTTTCTCAGTAGGACCAATTTCTACCGCTTCACCATCAGCACGTAAGGTTGCGCCAATACTGTGATGTTTGTCATCATATTGTACTTCGACATCATTAGGGGAATAATACTCTTTTTTATCACCATTTTTCCGGTAATAAGTATCCGCGACCACCATCCCCTGAGTGAGTAAATTTTTGAAAGGCTCATCATATTTAACCAAGCCAAGGTCACGCATTAGTTTATGGAAAAAACGAGCATACAATAAATGCATCACCGCATGTTCAATGCCACCAATATACTGATCAACCGGCAACCAATAATCAGCACGTTCATCCATCATGGATTTTTTTTGATCTGAACAAGTAAAGCGCGCGTAGTACCATGACGATTCAAAAAAAGTATCAAACGTATCCGTTTCACGTTCAGCTTTTTTGCCACACTTGGGGCAAGTCGTTTGATAAAACTCGGGCATCTTTTTGATGGGTGAACCCGTTGCGTCAAACTCTACGTCTTCAGGCAATAACACGGGTAGATCTTGTTCCGGCACCGGTACCTGTCCACAATCATCACAGTGGATAATAGGAATAGGAGTCCCCCAATAACGTTGTCTTGAAACACCCCAGTCTCGTAAACGATAATTAGTTTGTCTCGATCCTTGCTTGTTTTTTTCAAGCGCGTCAGCGATTGCATCGAAAGCTTGTTGAAAGTCCAGACCGTCAAAGTCGCCCGAATTTTTTAAAATGCCTTTAGTCACATAAGCTTGCTTATCCAATTCAGCATCACTGCCGTCAGCAGGATAAATGACTTGCTTGATTTCTATTTCATATTTATGTGCAAACTCGTAGTCCCGTTGATCATGCGCAGGCACCGCCATTACCGCACCTGTGCCATAGCCCATTAATACAAAGTTGGCAGCATATACAGGCACTTGCTCACCGCTAACCGGGTGAGTGACTAATCGACCTGTATTAAAACCACGCTTCTCCATTGTTTCCAGCGCTGCCTCTGCTGTTTCCTGAGTACGACATTCGTCAATAAATGCAGCTAATTTGGGATTTCCTTGCGCCGCTTCAGTCGCGAGCGGATGCTCAGCGGCCACGGCTACATAAGTCACGCCTAACAAGGTGTCAGGTCGAGTGGTATAAACTCGGAGTGAATCATTTGAATCAACAACTTTAAAGTCAATGTCCAAACCTTTAGATCGCCCTATCCAATTACGTTGCATAGTACGTACTGAATCAGGCCAACCTTCAAGATTATCAATTTCATCCAATAGCTCTTCCGCATAGTCGGTGATTTTCATGAACCACTGTGAAAGCTCCTTACGTTCGACCAACGTATCACAACGCCAGCACTTGCCATCGTTAACCTGCTCGTTGGCCAATACGGTCATGTCATTCGGACACCAGTTTACTGGCGCACTTTTTTTATACACCAGACCTTTTTCGAATAACCGAGTAAATAACCATTGCTCCCAACGATAATATTCTGGCGTGCATGTGGCAAGCTCGCGTGTCCAATCATAGGCAAATCCTAAGCGCTTAAGTTGAGTGCGCATATAATCAATATTATCGTAAGTCCATCCAGCAGGAGGCACATTATTTTTTATCGCGGCATTTTCGGCAGGCATGCCAAAAGCATCCCACCCCATAGGTTGCAATACGTTAAAACCTTGCATGCGTTGATACCGACTAATCACATCGCCAATGGTGTAATTGCGAACGTGTCCCATATGCAAGCGACCACTGGGATACGGAAACATTGCCAGACAATAATATTTTTCTTTATTAACATCCTCGGTGACAACGAAAGTTTTTTTATCATCCCAATGTTTTTGGGTTTCTTGTTCAATCTGCTGGGGTTGGTAAATTTTGCTCATTTTCTCTTTAACAATAATCTGGTAAGAATAGCTTGCGCCAAAAGGGATTCACGAAGGCCGTTAATTAAAACAAAACAAGGCCCGCCAAACCATAATGCGAGTATTTTACCAGCTCCAGACAGAGTTTGCGCTATGTGGGCAGGGATTTTATAAGAATTCAGGAAAATAGTTTAGATTTTGTACAATAAAGCGAACTCTGGACAAATGGAATTTAAATCACTGTGTTATATACGGAGCCAAACTCATTCACTGCCCCAACAGCACTAGTGCTCACTAGTGTATTTTTTTATTACTTTCAGAGCAGGTTCACCATAACGCTTAACCCACTGATCAAGCACTTGCTGGCTGATTCGACGACCAGAAGCCAGCTGTTGCTCCAGCCGCCTTAGTCCTTCATCGCTTATTCGAATTTCGCGACTAACGCCTGGCGACGGTTTTTTAGAATCCATAACAACTACTGGTATGACTAAGCATTCTTAACCCGACGAGACAACCATAATCCACCTAACAAACTCAATAACATAATTCCAAGGATTAATTTGTTCCCTACTATTACAAACAAGGTCGCTCCTTGCATAGGCTGAATTTTGTCATTAAGAACACCGGGCCTGAAACGTGGAAGTGCACTCACAATTTTACCCTTATGATCAATTATTGCCGTGACTCCGTCATTCGTCACGCTCAACACATATCGAGAGGTTTCAATAGCGCGCATTTGTGCGATCTGTAAAACCTGATACGCCTCGGTAGAATCGTTAATCCATTGTTTATAGAGCGCGCCTAATCCTGTGAGAGGATAGTTTTTCATTAATTTTTTAGTCGGGATTCGTGATTTAGCAGCGAACTGAATAGGATCATAAAACCAGGCGTTGTTACTTAGATTCACTAAAAAAGCGGCTTTTGGCAACCCTAGAATAATTTCCTCAGGGAATGCTGTCTCATAGCAAATATTAACCGCCACAGGCATTCCACGTACCGTCAGTAAATTCTGTGGCATCTCACCACGCGTAAACACTGACAACTCTACTCCGAGATAACTATACAACCAGCCTAAACTGTCTTGTAACGGAATATACTCACCATAGGGAACCAAGTGATATTTATTATAACGCTGCAATTCTTTACCGATCTTCAGAACACTATTATAATCGAAACGAGTTCTCTTGCCGTTACTATCCTTATAAGTTCTAAAGACAATTCCCGTAATAAGCTCCGAGCCATGACTGACAACATTTCTCTGAATTTTTGTAATTAAATCTTGTACCACTTTGGGGTTCACGTAAGGCAAAGCAGTTTCTGGCCAAACCACCAGATCAGGGTTAAATGCACCTGCCTTTTTATCAGACTTCCACAAGGGCAAGCTCAAGCCTAGATATGATTTTAACGAAATGCTCTTATTTTCCCACTTCACTGCCTGATAAATATTTCCTTGTACCAAGCTCACCTTTAGCGGCTTGCCCCGCGGTTCAGACCAATTGATAGACGCGAGCGGCACAGCCAGTATCACCAGCAAGGTGGCTGGCAGTACTAACCATTGTTTCTTATAAAATGCATATCCTGCTAACAAGGCTAATAAAATCCAGCACAGTAAACTCCAACCCAGTAATGCAAAAATAATAAATAGACCTAAACCTGCAACCCAAATGTTTTGTTTGAGTTCGAGTTTTTTCTTTAGCAATACAGCTACTGTCGTGGCAACCAGCATCACAATCCAACCTATCCCATACACGCCGAACACAGGTGCAAATGCAGAAAGCAAGGTATCTGTTTGGCTATACCCGATTGACACCCACGGAAAGCCCGTCATAAACCATCCACGCACCCATTCAAATAGAACCCATAACACAGGATAAATTGCGAGCATGACATAGGGGTTTTTATTGACCCCTAACCGCACTGAAAGCGAAACTGCCAACGCCGGAAAAATAGCCAGAAAAGCGCCGAACAATGTGACGATCGCCATCGACAAATAATCGGGTATTCCGTAAAACACATGCATGCTAAACCAGACCCAATATACCGCGGTAAGAAAAAAACCAAAACCAAACAACCAGGCACGGCGAAAGGCACGCCAGGAAGCATCCCTGTAACAAGCCATAATCAGTACTGCAGGCCATACCAGAGCAAGCATGCCTTTATAGGAAGGAGCGAAAGCAAAAACCAGTACGGCCCCCGCCAACATTATTAATAAATTAGCAACAACCCTTAATCCTATTCTTACTAACAAGGGTCTATTTTTAGGAGTACGTTCTTGAGAGGACTGCGACATATTTTAATCAATTTTATTGGCAGATTGATATTAAGGAAACACTCACCTGACATTGCTTCCCACGAGTCAAGGAAAGGTTGACAAGATCAGTTACATTTCATACGCAAAGAAAATATCACGCAATGGATTGCAGAAACTGATCATTCACGCAACCCGAAGTTTCCTTAATTGAGCCAAACTATAACAAATCACTCGCAAAGAATATACCGCAGTATGAATACAAATTTAACGTGAAACATTCTTACGAGCAGGCTCAGACTCCGTCAAATCATGAATATCATCGACAGGTAATGCTGCACCCTGTTCTTTACTTGCGTCAATAGTGATTTGTAACAAATGAATCCGCCGATTGTCAGCACGTAAAATCTTAAATGTCATTTTACCAATACGAATAGATTCATTACGTTTAGGAACATGTGAAAATCTCCCCAGCAACAAGCCGCCTATGGTATCAAATTCATCATCACTTAATTTCAGCGAGAAATATTCATTAAAATCTTCAATGTCTGTAAGTGCCTTAACCGTAAAACGATTTTCGGAATGCTTTAGAATATAATTCTCATCATCAATGTCATGCTCATCCTCAATTTCGCCGACAATCTGCTCGATAACATCCTCAATGGTCACCATTCCGGCCACCCCACCATATTCATCAACCACAATTGCCATATGATTATGGCTGGCACGAAACTCTTTTAATAATACATTTAGACGTTTACTTTCAGGAACGAATACTGCCTGACGTAAAACATCACGTATAACATTTGGGATAGCATCAGGATCATTTGCCGATTCCATCACTATGCGTAGCATATCTTTGGCTAACAAAATCCCTTGTACTTCATCACGACTCTCCCCTATTACAGGAAATCGAGAGTGTCCGGAATCGACAATTTTGGGGAGCATCCTTGACACTTCCATGTCACGCTCAAGCACCACCATTTGCGATCGTGGAATCATGATATCTCTAACTTGCATCTCAGAGACTTGTAAAACGCCTTCTATCATCGCCAATGCATCAGCATCCAATAAGGCACGTTTCTTTTGTGACTCTCTAAGAACTTCGAGTAGTTGATCACGGTCTCTGGGCTTTCTGGAAAAAACATTCTGTAAACGTTTCAACCAGGCAAACATACCCCGACCGTTGATACTAGGACTGTCTTCGTTCATTTCTGTGAAATTAACTCCATATCGTTAACCGATTAAATAAGGGTCGGCATACCCCATACTAGCCATAACTTTTACTTCAAGCGCTTCCATGCATTCTGCTTCAGTATCATTTTCATGATCATAACCCAGCAAATGTAACACCCCATGCACCACCATATGTGCCCAGTGCGCTTCAATAACCTTTTTCTGTTCTTGCGCTTCACGTTCGACCACTGGCGCACAAATCACAAGATCACCTAACACTGGTATTGGTAAATTCTCATCCGCCAGCGGAAAAGATAATACATTGGTCGGCTTATCCTTACCTCTATATTGCTTGTTCAGTAATTGACTTTCAGGGCTGTCAACAATACGCAGTGATAACTCTCCACCGTCTTCGTGTAAAACATTCAGTATCGTAGAGACCCATTCAATAAATTTTTCCTGTTCAGGAATAGCCCTCATCTCACACTCTATTTGAACATAACAATTATTGATTAAGGCCATAGTTTGCACATCAGCTACCATTTGAACTGTCTGATTTTATATTGACAGACCTATAATGATCTAAACCATTTTTTTCGTCAAAACGATCATAAGCCGATACAATGCGCTGCACTAATTCGTGACGCACAACATCACGCGCCTTGAAAAAACTAAAACTTAGGCCATCAACACCCGCCAATACTTCTATCACCTGACGTAGCCCTGATTGTGTTTTACCAGGTAAATCAATCTGGGTTATATCGCCAGTAACAATAGCGGTCGAGCCGTAGCCTATTCGCGTTAGAAACATTTTCATTTGTTCAAGCGTTGTGTTTTGCGCTTCATCCAAAATAATAAATGCCTCATTTAACGTACGTCCTCGCATATACGCTAACGGTGCAATTTCTATGACATTTCGCTCCAACAATTTAGCAACACGTTCAAAACCAAGCATTTCATATAATGCGTCATACAAGGGACGTAGATAGGGGTCAATTTTCTGGGTCAAATCACCAGGCAAAAAACCAAGACGTTCACCTGCTTCGACCGCTGGACGCGTCAAGATAATTCGCCGCACCATGTCTTTTTCGAGAGCCTCAACTGCACAGGCAACCGCAAGATAAGTCTTACCCGTCCCTGCCGGTCCTATCCCAAAATTAATATCGTGAGTGACAATATTTTTAAGATATTGCTTTTGATTATCTCCACGTCCCCGCACCATTCCTTTACGAGTTTTTATAATGACTTCATTTAAATCGTCTTCAGATACTGCTTGCATATTATTATCCATTCCACTTTCTCGTAATACGAGATGTACATCACGTGGTGACAGCACATCATGTTCTGTTGCATCGTATAAACGCTCTAGAACATCTCCGGCTTGCTTTACAGATTCGCTGTCACCTACCACTTGAAAATGTTCGCCACGATTATTTATTTCTACGCCCAGTCGTCGCTCCATTAATCGTAAATGTTCATCAAACTGACCACAGAGATTCGCTAGCCGCGCGTTATCCGCAGGCACAAGATGGAGGTCGAGTGAGTTAGGTGAGGGGTCGGGAGCCATTTTAGTGAAAACTAAAAATTCCCGGTCGCAAGAGTTTTGAAATGTAGTTCATATTTAATAGTATTAACCAAGTTGAAAAAACTGGCAAGTCCTGTTTTAACTAAAACCCTACAATTAACTATGTTAATAAGGATGACAAATAAATTTTTTTATTACTGTTATTCATTAACGACTTCTTTTTGGCACGATTCTTCAGAAAGCAGCTCACCTCTTAATGAATTAGGCAGCGCTTCAGTAATAGCCACCTCAACAAAACTTCCGATTAACGCAGCATCACCCAAAAAATTAACGACTCTGTTATTCTCAGTACGTCCGGACATTTCAAGTACATTTTTTCTTGAAGGACGATCCACTAAGATCTTTTGTACCGTACCAACCATTGCATGACTAATCTTATTAGCGTTTTCTAAAATCTTTTTTTGCAAATGCTGTAAACGTTGTTTTTTAATTTCAAGAGTTACATCGTCTAGCAAATCAGCTGCAGGAGTACCCGGCCGCGCACTATATATAAAACTAAACGAAAGATCAAAACCAATTTCCTCAATTAGCGACATTGTCTGCTCAAAATCTTTTTCAGTCTCACCCGGGAAGCCTATGATAAAATCAGATGAGAGGCTTATTTCAGGCCTGGCCGCCCTTAACCTTGCAATAATATCAATATATTCGGCTGCAGTATGACCCCGCTTCATCAACGATAATATTCTGTCCGAGCCGCTTTGCACAGGTAAATGCAGATGACTGACTAACTCAGGGACTTCGCGATAAACCTGAATCAAATCATCATTCACTTCAATGGGATGAGAGGTCGTATAGCGAATACGGTCTATGCCATTAATGGCAGCAACATAATGTATAAGTAAGGCGAGATCGGCAGTGCCGCCATCAAACATTTCACCTTGATAAGCATTAACATTTTGCCCGAGCAGGTTGACTTCGCGAACACCTTTGCCTGCAAGAATCGACACTTCGGTAATGATATCATCCATGGGACGACTCACTTCCTCGCCACGGGTAAAAGGAACCACACAAAAAGTACAATATTTGCTACAGCCTTCCATAATAGAAACAAATGCACTGGTTCCACCGGCTTTAGGCTCAGGCAAATGATCAAATTTCTCAATTTCAGGAAAACTGATATCAACTACTGGCCGGCAATTACTTTTAACTTCCGTAATCATTGCAGGCAAACGATGCAGTGTTTGAGGACCAAAAACTATATCGACATAAGGAGCGCGCTGTCGTAAAGCATCTCCTTCCTGACTGGCGACACAACCCCCAACAGCGATTAAAGTATCGGGTTTTACTAATTTCAACTCGCGCCAACGCCCTAGCTCAGAAAAGACCTTTTCCTGCGCTTTTTCACGAATAGAACAGGTATTTAACACCAATAAATCAGCCTGATCAGGCTCTGCCACCGGCAAATAACCTTGCTCCGCTAATAGCACTTCGCCAATTTTGCCGGAATCATACTCATTCATTTGGCAACCATGAGTTTTTATATATACTTTTTTCAACATATCATTAGCTTTTAATAGTTCTGATCTACGGACTGAATTAAGCCAGCGGGCGACTATTCTACCATCAAACAGCAGTCAACCCCAAAGTGTTCGCAGGCCATGTATACCATTGATATAATGGGTTATTTTGTATTATTTAACGGTGAAGTAGTAGATAGAACTCGAGGACAAGCTAATTACCTGCATTCCTTAAAAATTAACGCATTACAGTCTGCACAGATATCATCATCCAGGCGCCGATAAATACATCGAATGGCTTCCGTTTTTGAATCGAAAAAATGGTCATTTCCAACATGCTGAATAAAACATGAGCGAGCGGCAAATTCATATACCGCTGACTTAAGGCCCACAAAATACAACCCACCGCCCATTTGACGTAAACGAGCATTTTCCGACACCAGAGCCTCAGCACCAGCAAGATCAATAAAATTTATTCCACTGCCGACAATCAATATATGATGAATACGTTCATTTTCGACAATATTAGCAATTCGATTTTGAATATGATTAATCGAACCAAAATAAATCGACATATCAATTCTGATTATTTTTAACTGCGGACATTGTTTCACCGGCTTTTTATTAATATTAATCATCGTCCTGTGAGTATCATCAGGCTCGCCGTCAAAAGACATAGAAGGAATATGCGGTGTTGAGGTTTTTCTTAAAAACAACACCAATGACATCAATACGCCGAGGTAAATAGCAAACTCAAGATCAAGAAAAAGCGTCGCCGCAAAGGTTGTCAGTAAAATACTGGTTTCTGATTTACTAAGAGCAATTGTTTTTATGATTACTTTAAAGTCAATCAGATTGTAAGCCACTAACAGGATCACCCCACCCATCGCAGCCACGGGTAAATAGGCCGTTAACGGGGCAATTAACAAAACAATAAACACTAATATGATTGCCGCAAATATAGCAGAGAGCGGTGTTTTAGCACCCGCTTCATAATTAATACCAGAGCGTGTAAAAGAACCTGAGCCCGCGTAGCTCGAGAAAAAGCTCCCCACAACATTGGATAAACCTTGGCCCACGAATTCCTGGCTTGCATTAATCCTCTGGTTAGACTTGGTTGCCACCGCACGGCTAATGGACACCGCTTCAATTAAACCTAACAATGCAATCGCAAAAGCCTCTGGCGCCAACTTTCTTATTACGTCGAACGAAAATACCGGGTGCGATAAAGGAGGTAACTGCGCCTGAATTTCCGGCACCAGTACAATACCGTCAGTAAAGTTTTTTAATACTAACGCTAACAAGCTCCCCACGACCATTCCAATAAGGAGGTAAGGGAGTTTTGGTGAATACTTTTTAATTAGAAGCGCTGTCAACATAGTCACCAATGCGATAAGAAACAAATATCCATTGGCACTACCTAAACCTGAAAATAAATCGACCCAGGTGTGTAGAAAAGTCTCCCCTTTTGGTACAGCAATACCGGTAATATGCTTCATTTGACTGGTCGCAATTAGAACTGCTGCCCCGGCAGTAAAACCAATAACCACCGTATGGGACACAAAATTAACCAAAGAACCCAGGCGCGCTAAACCAAAAGCTAATTGATAGACTCCGGCCAGAAATGTTAACGTTAAGACCATTGAAAGGTATTGCTGAGGATTGGCGCTTGAGTCGATGCCGTATTTTTGGCTCACCGTTGAAAAAATAACAATAGAAATAGCAGTAGTGGGGCCTGAAACAAGATGCAATGACGAACCAAACAACGCAGCAATTATTGGCGTCACCATCGCCGTATACAAACCATATTCCGGAGGCAAGCCAGCGATAGTCGCAAAAGCAACTCCCTGCGGTAACACAATCACTGCTCCAGTTAACCCGGCAACGAGATCGGCTTTGAGCGATTCTCGGGTAACCAGTCTAAACCATAACAGGAACGGAAATATTCTATGTAGTCTTGATATCGGCATTTATTTAAGGTATTCGGGTATATTAGGTATTCGGGTAAATTGCGGCACCCTTAAAAAATGAACCACTGAAAACAGCGACGGGCGTACGCTTTTATTAGGGCTAAAATATAAGTTTTTAATTATATACCAAATCAGACTATTTGTCACAGACTAGTATTACTTACTCTTTATGAGTGCCGATTTATGTCGGTATGAAGACTTTTATACTATAAATATAGCTATAGCGTAGAGTCCAGCATAATTAACTCTCTTAATCCATGGCATTATATCCACAGAATAAAGAACATTTAGAAGCCGCATGATAAAAATCAAGACTTAAGCAAAGCTACACTGTTCATATTATTTAGGGATTGTCGCCACTCAGGTAGTTTGACCGAAAATACTCTAAACAGCTTATCGTTATTTAGCACTGTATAAGCGGGGCGTTTAGCAGGGGTTGGGTAAGCTGCAGTAGGAATCGGATTGAGTTTTGCCACCTTGGCAGCCTGCATTGTTAACTTCGATGCAATAGCTGATGTGAAACCAAACCAGGAAGTTTCACCGCCACAAGTCATATTATATAATCCCGAAGACCGCTTAAAAAAACTAAAAATATCATCCCCTGCCTGATTAATAATTTCAGCTGATGCATTCGCGATAGCTATCGCAGAAGTAGGTGAGCCAACCTGGTCGTCAACGATATCTAATTCCTCTCTCTCCTGTAATAGCCTACCCATAGTTAAATAGAAATTCTTACCCGATTCACCATAAACCCAACTAGTTCGAAATATTAACGCTGCGCACGCGGAATTCAAAACAGCTCGATCCCCTAGCAGTTTAGTTTTGCCGTAAACACCCAGCGGATCCGCTTTATCATCTTCGACATAAGGTGAGCTTTTTATTCCGTCATACACATAGTCAGTGGAATAATGAATCATTGCGACGCCTTGGCTCGCTGCTTGCTCCGCCATTACCCTTGGTGCCTCCGCATTAATGGCATAACATGCTTCCTGGTATTGCTCTGCTTTATCTACCGCCGTATAGGCCACTGCATTTATAATTAAATCAGGCTTTTGTGTTGTTATAATTTGCTCAATTTTATTGGTGCTTGTTAGATCAACTCGCTCCCGCGGGACTACCACTAAATGCGCACTATTTGTCAGAAAACTCTGTAGCGCTAACCCTACCTACCCCCATGACAGCCGAACAATAATATTTTAATCATTACAACAACTCCATTCGCTTAATTAGCCTGGCTTTTTTGGTCTTTTTCTAGTCAATTTAGCCTGCAAATTTATAAATCCCGCAAAGATATCATCGTAGATAACTCCCCATTAAAAACAAACTCAGCTGAATAACACTATACTATAATTTTAAGTTACTAAAGATTCACTTCATATTTATGCATACTATAAACGACACTCGAGTGGGTATCATAGGGCTAGGCTACGTGGGTTTGCCGCTGGCGGTCGAATTCAGCCAACACTTCCCGACTATTGGCTTCGACATTAATTCACAAAGAATTGACGAACTAAAAAACGGCAACGACCGCACCTTTGAAGTAGAGCCTGATATCTTAAAGGCATCCAGGCTTCGATTTAGTGATAATGTCTCTGATTTGATCGAATGCAACGTTTATATTATCACCGTTCCTACTCCCATTGATGAAAATAAAAACCCTGATCTAACCGCACTCTGTATGGCAACTCATGCCATAGCACCGAAACTGCGCAAAGATAATATAGTCATTTATGAGTCCACCGTTTACCCAGGGGCCACCGAAGACATCTGTGTCCCGGTGCTTGAGAAGTTATCAGGGTTAAAATTTAATCAGGGATTTTTTGTCGGTTACAGTCCAGAAAGAATTAACCCCGGTGATAAGGAACACCGCGTTACCAATATCTTAAAGGTTACCTCCGGCTCAACACCTGAAGCCGCCGAGTATATTGATTCAATTTACAGAAAAGTGATTACTGCCGGCACCCATAAAGCCAGTAGCATAAAAGTAGCTGAAGCAGCGAAGGTCATTGAGAATACACAGCGTGATGTCAATATCGCACTCGTTAATGAACTTGCCTTGCTGTTTAATAAGATGGGTATCGATACCCTGGAAGTACTGGAAGCAGCGGGTACTAAATGGAATTTTTTACCCTTCCGACCTGGATTGGTCGGCGGACACTGTATTGGTGTTGACCCCTACTACCTCACTCATAAAGCACAATCAATCGGATTTCACCCCCGCATCATCTTGGCCGGGCGTGAAATTAATGACGGCATGGGAGCTTATGTGGCAGAAACCGTCATTAAACTAATGACCCGCAAACGCATTGCCGTGGTTGACTCTCGCATCTTAATTTTAGGTTTGGCTTTCAAAGAAAACTGCCCTGATCTTCGAAATACACGTGTTATTGATATCATTCAAGAATTTAAAAGCTATCATGCAACAATTGATGTACATGACCCTTGGGTGGATGAGCAGGAAGCAAAACAGGAATACGATCTGGATTTGATTAATTCACCCCGGCAGGATCAATACGATGCCATTGTTTTAGCCGTCCCTCATCAACAATTTCGCGACCTACCTATAGAGACATTAAGAGCCTTTGGCAAAAAGAATTGCATTGTCTATGATGTCAAATCTATACTACCGCATTCGCAAGTCGATGCTCGACTATAATTTAATGGTAGACACTTTATGAAAGTACTGATCACCGGCACTGCCGGTTTTATTGGTTCGACCCTGGCTAAAAGATTACTTGATCGTGGTGATGAAGTTATTGGAATCGACAATCTTAATGATTATTATTCGGTTGATTTAAAAAAAGACCGGTTATCTCGCATTAACGACTATGCTGGCTTCACCGATGTCCGCGCCAGCATTGAAGACCGCCAGGCTGTTGCCGAGATATTTAAAACCCATCAACCTCAACGAGTGGTCAACCTGGCCGCTCAAGCAGGTGTTCGATACTCACTTGAAAACCCCCATGCTTATGTAGACACCAATCTGGTGGGGTTTGTGAATATTCTTGAGGGCTGTCGTCATAATAATATTGAACATTTAGTCTACGCTTCTTCGAGTTCAGTATACGGTGCTAACACCAACTACCCTTTTTCGGTTCATAATAATGTGAATCACCCGGTGAGCCTTTACGCCGCCAGTAAAAAAGCTAATGAGTTAATGGCGCATACCTACAGTCATTTATTTAAGCTTCCTGCCACTGGCTTACGATTTTTTACAGTGTATGGTCCCTGGGGTCGCCCGGATATGGCACTTTTTATGTTCACCAAAAATATTCTCGCAGGTAAGCCCATTGATGTTTTTAATCATGGCGACCACAAACGTGATTTCACTTATATCGATGATATCGTCGAGGGTGTCATTCGAGTACTTGATACTATTCCCACTCCTAATCCCGATTGGACGGGCGATACGCCGGATTCCGCTACCAGCTATGCTCCTTACAGACTCTATAATATTGGCAACAATAATCCCGTAGAATTATTGCGTTACATTGAGGTTCTGGAAGACTGCCTTGGTAAAAAAGCAGAGAAGAATATGCTGCCATTACAAGCCGGCGATGTCCCTTATACCTATGCAGATGTCACGGATCTCGTTGACGCGGTAGGTTATAAACCAGAAACGACTGTTGAGACCGGCATTAAAAACTTTGTAGACTGGTATCGTGAATACCATCAAATTTGAACCTATAGGCCAATGGCCAACAGGTACTAGATCGAACAAACTGGTAGACTAACACTTTATCTTACCGTCGACGTTATCGATCAGGACTGGCATTGGCGTGCACTAAAAACTAAACGGGGATGGCTTTACTACTCCTCAATGGTTGCTACCGCGATCTGAAGCCTGGAAGCGTATTAAGAACGAGCAATATGAATTTAATGTTGAATTTTTTATGTTAAGGTTCGGTTTATTGCTTCGTTACCACGGCACTCTGAATGCACAAGTAACACCCGGACAATAGCTTACAGATAGTAACACCCAAAAACTACTTTTGTTACAAGCCAGCCCTGACAAGGCATACTTAGAGACTATTGCCATTGACACGACTAATTCCGAACAGGCGTCATAAAGTAAGTATAAATTACTTGAATTAGTGAACATACTCTATTACTATTTTTAACTCACTATATTGAATTAACTCAAGCAACGACTACTCTTTATTTATGCTTCCAGCTTTTACCCCAAGCAACATGGCCAATGGCCATACCGCACTTAAAATTCATCTCACCGTTAATTACGACACTTTTCCGAAAGTTGCCGAACAATTATTAACCGACCTAGACGCAACGGCAGTGAATAAAATTAATGGCCCTGATGTGCTCTTGTGGAAAGTTCAAATTAAGGGGCAATCGATTGATTTGGTCTTTGATGAAATAAGTGGTGACTTCACGCTGGAGTCTGACAACAAACAAAGTGATTACATTTTACAAAACCTTATGCATGCCTCAGATAATTCACCCGCAGACAGCGATGATTTTTCCACGCGTTTAATTCAAAAAAGTCCATCTTTTTTGGACAAAAAATTTCTGCTGGCCAGTCTTGCAAGATTATTAGTGTTACTTGGTATTATCTTGTTAGCCCTAAAAAGTTTCTGGGTCAATTTTATTCCCAGCATTCAGTATGGAATACTAAGTTTAGTCATCGCTGCACCCGCAAGCTGGTTAATATTTCGATATTTATTAAAGCCACTGACCACCCCATTTAACGACCTATTTCCGAAATATTCTTTTTCCTGGAAAGATCTCAAACAGTCTTCAAACGAAGGCGGGGCACTATTCTCAGGCCTGATATATAAGGTCATGAGAGCATTAGTCTATCTCCTTCGATTTAAAGGCTTCTATATTGGCATTGCTTACCTGTTCAGCTATCTCACTATCTGCTTTTCAGTACCTGTTTTATTGAATGATACTATTGGTGAATCTTTTAGTAATACTTCTAGACTAAGCGCCAAGTCCACTTCACGATCGCTGTATTGTCGCTACCATCTGAAAATCGAAGACTATGGCAATGTTTTTTCAACAGGAATTTGTGTACCACGCTCAACATACTTTTATATCGAACCCAGGGATTCTGTAAAAGTAAGTGGCACTCAATCCTGGGTTGGAACTTATATCAGAGATGTATTTCGATCAGGTTCCTCAGGATACTAATTTTTGCAAAACAATAGGATCAGACTCTACGGCTTCCTGCCTTCGAATCTGACTCCACTTCAACCTTTTAATCTAACCCCGTACGAAACTTACACATTGTTGAAGCTATAAAAAAGCCCTGTTAAAACAGGGCTCTTATGTACTTAATCAATATTTCTTACATGACACTCTTAGGTGACCTCTAGAACGGAATATCATCATCAAAACCGGCATCCGCCGTACTCATTTGTGGAGCCGCATTATTACTACTTGCCGGTGCTGATTGGTTTTGGTTTTGGCTGAAACCAGCACCACCACCCGCTCCCTTACTGCCAAGCATTTGCATTTCGTTAGCGTAGATTTTAGTGGTATAGCGATCATTGCCTTGCTTGTCTTGCCACTTGTCTGTTTGCAAACGCCCTTCAATATAAACTTGTGAGCCTTTTTTAAGGTACTCACCCATAATTTCAGCAAGACGATTAAAGGCCACGACATTATGCCATTCCGTTCTTTCTTTTTGCTCACCTGACTGCTTATCTTTCCATTGATCCGAAGTAGCAATGGTTATTGATGCTACTGCACCGCCGCTAGGCATATAACGCATATCAGGATCTTTACCAAGATTTCCAACGATAATTACCTTGTTGACTCCACGTGCCATATTGAATTCCAACCTTAATTAATAGTAAAACTAGTTAAACCCATGCTTCAGTTTTCACCGAGCACAACCCCAATCATTTGTATTCCTTAAACTCAAGAAGTAAAAATGAATTTTCATACTGTCGCAAACAAAAAATAGAAATATTTCACTCGTTGATACAGTGAGATTATTTTCTCACAGCTACGATTCTTATCATAGTTCAAATAAGCAAAAGTAAAGTTGATTGTTTTTTAGGCTTTCTTTATAGGAGATGTAACTCTATGAAAAACAAATTTATTTTGTATTGTATAAATTTTAAACGTAAAATTTATTGGGCTTCAGAACGAAGCAGGCCTTTTTTTAGGCAACTGTCAAAAAAAAACACTCAAAACATCATAGCTTCAGGTAGATGCGTGGCGGTATTCAAAGTAGCTCTTGAAAACTTTTAGCGTCAAGCAGATCAAACTCAGGCCGAAGCTGACTTATTTTCAGGCTCTTCATTTTCAGACTCACTTGCAAAATTTTCACTCACTGAAAACTCAAACAATTTCTCTTCATCCAGTGCCTTACTGTCGACTTTAAGATACGCCACACCTTCCGCCCCAATCACCACTGCCTCGGCAACGCCTTGTACCGCCGTTAGTTTCATTGCAAGATTTTGTGCATCAGTATCGCTCATTTTTCCAACGTTTAATAACTGTGTTGTGAGATAGCGCGGGCTTTCCATGCTTAATGTTACTAGCAACCAAAGTACTGCAATGATGATACAAAATACAAATACAGACGGAATTTGCGCCATTACCAATTGTTCTTTGACCCGGTCAACATTCTCAGTAATAGCAGGCATGCGATAATGCTGTAGAACCAGCCCGCCCCCGTATGCCCCTAAAAAGGTCCCAAAATATTGAGTGGTCGCATAGACCCCCATTGCGGTACCTTTAGCTTCAGGCGGCGCCGTTTTGGACACTAACGAAGGAAGCGCTGCCTCTAAAAAATTAAATGCACCAAAAAATAAGATCATTAACAGAGCAATAGCGACCCAGTTATTCACCATATTGTACAAACCAAAAGTGGCAATAATAATCAGTATTACTGCACTCACAAACATTTGCTTCATTCGCCTATAACGTTCGCCCGCTATAATCATTGGTACCATAATAAGTACTGAAAGTGCCATCACTGGAATGTACACCCACCAATGCTGATGAGACTCCAATAAAAATACATTCTTGAGTAACAAAGGAAAAACCAAAAAACAGGCGGCGAATATTGCATGCAAACTGAAAATTCCGGCATTCAATCGCATTAGCTGAAGGTTGGATAACACTCGCCTAAACTGTCCTGGGACAGGCTCAGTATCACGATGAAAATGACTGTCTTTTGGGTCAGGTACTAACCAGAACAAAATAGCCATACCACTCAGCGCAATGCCTGAAGTAATCCAGAAAATACCGTTAATACCAATAATCTTATTGAGCACAGGCCCCAGCACCAGTGCCAACATGACAGCCGCGCCAATGCTCATACCAATGGTAGCCAACGCTTTGGTACGAGTTTCTTCACGCGTTAAATCAGCGGTTAGCGCCATTACTGCTGCTGAAACTGCCCCACAACCCTGAAGAATTCGTCCCGCGATCATGCCCCATATGGAGTGAGACATCGCAGCGACTATGCTGCCTAAGGCAAATAATGTCAGCCCCAAAAAGATGACAGGCTTCCGCCCCCAATGATCAGACAGCATCCCAAAGGGTATTTGTAGAAAGCCCTGAGTTAAGGCGTAGGCGCCTATTGCAAAACCGACGGTAGAGGGGGTGGCACCTGGCAAAACACCAATATATAAGCTCATGACTGGGAAAATCATAAACAAACCAAACATTCGAAGAGCAATAATCGAGGCTAGAGATAAGGTCGCCCGTCGTTCCAACGGTGTAAATTGATGGAATTTTGTGCTGACCGATTGCATTAATTTAACTCTCCCCTTTGCCTTATATGCCCAAGTGGGCGTATATTAACAGGTTGCTGTTAAAAAGGGTTAGTGAATGGATAAAATAACGATCCGTGGTGCGCGAACACACAATTTAAAGAATATCGATATTAGTTTGCCCCGCGATAAACTGATAGTGATCACGGGGTTATCAGGCTCAGGAAAGTCTTCGCTCGCGTTTGATACCATTTACGCGGAAGGCCAACGACGTTATGTTGAGAGTCTGTCGGCCTATGCACGTCAATTTTTGTCGATGATGGAAAAGCCAGATGTTGATCATATCGAAGGTTTGTCTCCGGCGATCTCTATTGAGCAAAAATCCACCTCGCATAATCCGCGCTCTACCGTTGGCACCATTACTGAGATATACGATTACCTCAGGTTATTATTCGCTCGTGCAGGCACTCCTCGTTGCCCTGAACATGATACAGAACTTGATGCCCAAACCGTTAGCCAAATGGTCGATCATGTTATTGCATTGCCTGAAGGTGAAAAAATGATGCTACTTGCCCCAGTAGTCGATGGGCGTAAAGGTGAGCATCTTCAATTATTGGGAGAGCTGCGTGCGCAGGGATTTATTCGTGCCCGCATCGATGGTCAGGTCGTAGAGCTGGATGATGTGCCCAAACTGGATCTACGCCGTAAACATACTATTGAAGTAGTGGTTGATCGTTTCAAAGTACGACCGGATGTTGGTTTACGCTTATCCGAATCGTTTGAGACTGCCCTGCAACTCGCTGATGGTAATGCGCGAGTTGCCTGGATGGATCATCCACGCAAAAAAGATATCGTCTTCTCCTCCAAATTTGCCTGTGCCCACTGCGGCTATAGCCTGGCTGAACTCGAACCTCGTTTGTTCTCATTTAATAACCCAGTCGGAGCATGTCCGGAGTGCGATGGCTTAGGCGTGCAGCAATTTATTGACCCTGAACGTATTGTGGTGCATCCACATTTAAGCCTTTCTGGCGGTGCTATTCGTGGGTGGGATCAACGTAATGTATATTACTTTCATATGATCAAGTCACTGGCTGCACATTATAAATTTGAGATTGACACACCGTACGAAGACCTCAGCAATGAACATATACAAGTTATTCTGTTCGGCAGCGACGGCGAAGATATAGAGTTTCACTATACCAATGACCGCGGAAGGGTCACTGATAAAATTCACCCCTTTGAAGGCATCATTAACAATATCGAACGCCGTTATCACGAAACTGAGTCACAAGTCGTGCGTGATGAGTTATCAAAATATTTGAGTGTTCAGAAATGTCCAGTATGCGAAGGTGCTCGCCTCACCGAAGCGGCTCGTTATGTGTTCATCAAAACACATACCCTTCCCTCTGTGACCAAACTCCCTATTGCCAAAGCTCAAAAATTATTCGCCACGCTTAAGCTTCCTGGCCGCCGGGGGAAAATTGCCAACAAAATTTTGAATGAAATTTGTCAACGTCTGGATTTTTTAGTCAATGTTGGTCTTGATTATTTATCACTTGATCGCAGCGCCGATACTTTATCTGGCGGTGAAGCTCAACGGATTCGACTTGCTAGCCAAATTGGTGCTGGACTTGTCGGTGTCATGTACGTACTTGATGAACCTTCAATCGGCTTGCATCAACGGGACAACCAACGATTATTAAATACTCTCATTTATTTACGTGACCTTGGCAATACCGTCATCGTAGTTGAACATGATGAAGATGCCATTCGTCATTCAGACTATGTCGTCGATATCGGTCCAGGCGCAGGAGTACACGGCGGAGAAATTGTGGCACAAGGTACCCCTGAAGCCATTATGAAAAATAGAAAATCTCTGACAGGAAAATATTTGTCCGGACGAGAAAAAATTGAATTTTCCAAAAATAGAACACCTTACGATAAAAGTAAGCTGCTCACTATTAATAAGGCGTCTGGCAATAACCTCAAGAATGTTACCATCCATATTCCGATCGGTTTGATGACTTGTATTACAGGCGTTTCAGGATCAGGGAAATCAACCTTGATTAACGATACTTTATATCGTTACAGTGCACGTGAGATCAATAACGCCAGTACTGTCCCGGCACCCTATGAATCGATAGAAGGTATTGAGCAAATCGACAAAGTTGTGGATATAGACCAGAGCCCCATTGGGCGTACACCTCGTTCAAACCCCGCGACCTACACAGGTTTATTTACACCAATACGTGAACTTTTTGCAACAACACCTGAAGCGCGATCACGTGGTTACAAGCCGGGTCGCTTTAGTTTCAACGTAAAGGGTGGTCGCTGTGAAGCCTGTCAGGGTGATGGAGTTATTAAAGTCGAAATGCACTTTCTGCCTGACGTCTATGTACCCTGTGATGTATGCCATAGTAAAAGGTACAACCGTGAGACGCTTGATATTCGATTCAAGGGCAAGAATATCCACGAAGTATTAGACATGACTGTCGAAGATGCAATGAAATTTTTTGACGCTATTCCTGTGCTTAAACGCAAACTCGAAACCCTAATTGACGTCGGCCTTACCTATATCAAGCTTGGGCAGAATGCGACTACTCTTTCTGGAGGTGAAGCACAACGAGTTAAACTCTCGAAAGAATTATCCAAACGTGATACTGGTAAAACATTATATATTCTTGACGAACCCACCACAGGACTACACTTTCACGATATAAAACAATTACTAAAAGTTTTACATAAACTACGAGACCACGGTAATACCGTGGTGGTAATCGAGCACAATCTAGATGTGGTAAAAACCGCAGATTGGGTGATTGACCTAGGCCCAGAGGGTGGAGACCAAGGCGGTAGGATTGTCGTTAGCGGCACTCCGGAAGACGTCGCAGCACATGAAAAATCATATACAGGGCATTTTCTTAAAAGTTCATTGGAAAAAAACTAATCACGTCGAGAGTTAGCGCATTGTTTAATGGCATGGACCATGTAACAACGAGCCAGTGATGACGATGCAGCACGCAAGTGAAAAAACTATTATTGACTGAGGCTGCATTCAAGTTACGGATTTAAGATTAATGGCGAGTCAGTACGCAAATAATCTGAAAGATTATGCAGGGTCCGGCTCCTGCGCTGCCGAAAGCGTCTACTGTTTGCGCCTACCTTCGCACATCCTATTTGTGTCCCTAGCCTCTCGTGCGAGGTTTTAAAGGATTAAGTTAAAATCGATAAATCAGTTGATTAGATTACGATCATATAGAATCCCGTAAAGTATCAGAGACTAGGGTCAGACCCCAATGGGTCAGACCCGTCGTTAGATACATCACTTAAATCTGTCGTGATAGAGGCATTCAAATCTGTTGTGATAGAGGCATTCAAATCTGTCGTGATAGAGGTGTCATTTAGGCCCATTATTAAAGAGGCATCACTTAATTCCGTGCTTAGATCCAGCATTGCACTTAAATTAAACTCTAAAGCACTAAACTCAATAGAGGTTAGTACACACTCATCATTCACAAGGGATAGAAATTTCTTGCGCCCAGGATCGTAAGCAATAGGAGCAAAATCTGGTTCATAATGTACCCGAATACCCTGCTCTACATCCCAGGCAGAGAGCGCGCCATTTTCTACTGTATATAAATATTCATCAAAAACGAATAATCCCGTTCCGGGGCCCGGAAACCAGTCTTTTAATTTACCTGTTCGAATATCAATTACAAGTGCTGCAGGGACCATATTGTCATCGTCATCACCGAGCCCCCAAACACACAATGTTTCACTATTGATCCAGCATATTGGCCCGTCCCAAAAATATGCTCGATGCACCAAACTTAATTTACTGGGCCCGTTATCAGACTCCCATACATTTTTATGTAACCAATGTTGCAAATCCCAACGTGAAACAACTCCTACTGGATGCCAAACCCACCCGCTATCAACAATCCAACGCTGATCAGGTGAAACAATCAGTCGTCCTGAAAATTCAGTGGAATTATTTTGATTAAAAAGCCAGGCTTCTTCAGCTCGTTTTTGCGGATCGCGTGTTGTTAGTATTTTTCCAGTTTCTGGATCTGAAATATCCAAACGATTCCAGTCAGTCGCATGCACCATTAATGTTTTGCCCTGTGCCTCAAAGAAAACACAAGAGAAATCTGATTGCTCAGTATGATAATCGCCTCGATCCAAAGTCAGCGTTATCTCACCATCTGAGAGCCTTATAACAACACCGTGGTTCCACCCTTTATGTTCAGCTGTCGTTCGCCCTGCGCTCACGACTGTGGCAAAATCACTCTTTGGTGATACATGAATTTTGATCTCCCCATCAGCATTAAGTGTTACAAAAGGAACTATTGCCAACAAAGTTACCGAATTATAATCAAGATCAAGAAACTTTAAGTGGTTAGCAGTATCGAAGAGAAGCCATTTGCTTCCACTTTCACCAGTAAGAGGATCCACAGAAACAGGAACAATCGCCTGGATGCTATCAACATTCAACATAGGAAGTGGTTTAGGCGAGTGGGTTACCTGTACACCTAACAGTAATTCATCTACCCCGGGTTCCCCAAGATACTCGTAGAAGTCATTTTCATTTTCGATTTGCTCAAAACACTCACAACAAACACTCTTAAGATTAAGCATAAATTTATTCAAATAGTTTTTACAAACACTACAAATTAACTGATACTCTTTTCCCTGCCCCGTAAAACTTCGATAATAATCTGTCGCTTTCTTATTATATAGGTGCACACACACTTCTTTTGCAGGCGACTCCTGAAGATGACATTTATGCTTACAATCTGTCTGTTGTTTATGCATTTATCTACTTTGAACAAATGTTTAAACTTATTGTACCATATGACCTTCTTTAATTTAGGTCTAACTGACGAATAAATAAACATAGGCAAGATATTTGAAACTACTTGTTTTCTACATAAACAGTTGATTTAACGATACTAATTTACTATTTTTGTTAATATACAAAATTTTCCACGTTTAACTTATCGATTTTAACCCGCTTTTCTCGTTCGTCCGTTTAAATTTGCATACCAAGACTTAGTGCTTGCACCAATTCTAGTTAGAGAGACATAGGTGTGAATTTAGACAGGAATTATTCCTGAACATCATAAAATTAAAGGGGTCTACTATGAAATGGACTAAAAGCTTAATTCTGGCATCGCTATTTTTGTCTGTAAATGCATTTAGCTACAATGATTATCTTTGGAAAAATACACGTGCTTTGCACAACAGCGCATGGCAAGTAGTGCAGTTGATCGAAGGAAGCAATAAACTGAATCATCTCACTAACTCTATACGTGACTTTGCAAACCGTACAGGGGATTTAAAATATTCGATTCGCACCAACGCGGCGCCTAACAAAGTTCAGCGCGACGTCGCACGTATGGAGCAAACATTTGGTTACTTAATGAGTCGCCTACGTACAGTCGCTTCTACTTCGCAATACAAAAAAATTCGCTCTAAAGTTGAGCTAATGAAGTCTCGTTACTTCAAGATTCATAGTCGCCTTGTCTCTAATTACAATGTGCGTGGTGGTTATTACGCTCCCTACTACCGTAACAATGATTATTACAGACGTGGGTACTATAATAATCGCTACAACACTAATAGCCGCTACTATAATGGTTACTACAATGGCAGCCCGAAATATCGACCCCGTATCTATTACCGCTAAAAACGACATATAAGCAAAACCCGGATTAATCCGGGTTTTTTTATGCCTCAACTTTACTAATCAAACCTACGTCATGAGATTTACCTGTAAAAGTGACCTGTACTTTTTAGCAACAAAGAATGTATTTGAAGGCACATTAAGCCGCTGGAAATTGTCGGATGTACGGTCTTAATTAATCGACGATGGTTGAGCGTATAAAACGCTATTGTTTAATTGCTAAACTATCACCGCATGTGATAGAAAGCGCTATAGCTGCACTCCCCTGATTCACAAACACCTCGATCAATCCGTTCGAATTGCAATACCAAAATGCACTATTTTTTTCAGCTTCCGAAAAAGTTCGCACATAGTGAAGTTCATATCCGTTTACCAACAATACAGACTTGGAAGAAATAGAAGACGACCGAATTCCACTAATAGCATTACCAAAGTGATCGATATAAATAATGCTAAAAAAATCCTCGGGCCATTCACAAGCGCTACTATCAGGTCGCTCCACGATACTGTGGTCAGGCTTACGCTTTTGGTAAAGCTCGCAGGCCACAGGTGCAAAAAGGTCTCGCCCATGAAAACTGTTCGACAACACTTCAGGGCACCAATCAATCTGATAGATTTCGCGTTCTTTTGCTCTCCGCCATAGAATTTCAAACAAACCGTTATCAGGGCCGACAAACCATTGACCGTCTAGTTTCAGCATTATAGGCCTGCGTTCACTACCAACACCAGGATCGACCACGCATAAAAAAATGCTAGTAACTGGAAACTCATGAACGTATGCCGGAATCAAATAGGCGGCACCCTTTACGTCAAAAGAGTTAAGATTTGTAAACAAGTCTATAACGATTGCATCAGGAATTCGGCGATATATTACCGTTTTTAACTGAGCTTGATAGGGGTCTGACAAACCAAAATCAGTCAGCAATACAAACATAAAGTCAGCCCCTGAATTATGAGAAAATCTATCGGATCACAAAGTAACCGCTCTCTGTACTTTACACTCTAAAGGTTAAAGTTCTTTTTCCATTATTTCCTGGATATCAGCAGCCGAGAAAATACTCCAAAAATCAGTCCAATCCGTTTGTAACTTAAGACAACCTTTTTCAAAAGTACACTCACGTTTATCCTTGGAAGGCAGATGTATAACTGAAACAGCTTTCATAGACTCCTGTAAGGCCTCTTTTCCAATATCGTCTACAGCGATCGCCCTTAATGCTTCCAATACACGGCCAAAAACCTGATGTTGAATCTCCTGCATACTTTCTTTACTAGTAAAGCTCTCCCAATCAATGTCTATTTCAACGTCGCCCCCTACAACGTCACTTAACTCCTTCACAATTTCAGGCAGTACTTCTGTAGTAAGTGATTGTTTAAAACGTTTATCTTCCAAAGCCATATTTATCTCCAAATGAACTACAGACCACTGAGCAACCGGTAGTGATTACCCTACTTTAATCTTAGCCAATACGATCGATAGATGCTATATGAACAGAACTAATTCTACGATGACTTAGATATTCGCTGCTTGTTTACAAAATTAAACAACGAATATTTTCAGCGGGCGTAAAAAAGCCGGGCAAGCCCGGCTTTTCCTAATTTTCTACGGTCTTTATTCCTCAGAAAAATTGATCTTCGCATCATCATCTTCGTCAAGCACTGGTCTGTCGACTAACTCAACATAAGCCATTGGAGCACAATCGCCATCACGAAAACCGCACTTAAGAATCCGTATGTAACCACCTGGGCGCTCCACATAACGTGGGCCAAGCTCATTAAACAGTTTAGTCACTATGTCTCGATCTCGTAATCGATCGAAAGCATAGCGACGATTAGCTACACTGTCTTTCTTAGCTTTAGTAATTAATGGCTCAACTACGCCGCGCAATTCTTTTGCTTTCGGAACAGTTGTCTTAATTAATTCATGTTTAAGCAACGATGAAGCCATGTTACGAAACATCGCTTTACGATGGCTGCTGTTACGATTTAGTTTTCTACCGCTTTTGCGATGGCGCATGACTGCGTATCCTATAATTTATTCAAAGACTAATTATTTAGTATAACAAACAGACAAGCTGTCTATTATAAACGTAAACTCAATTTATCCGTATCCACATTTTCTGGAGGCCAATTTTCCAGACGCATGCCTAACTTAAGATTATTGTCATCCAGCACTTTCTTGATTTCACTCAAGGATTTCTTGCCCAGATTAGGTGTTTTTAACAACTCCACTTCTGTTCGCTGAACCAAATCACCTATGTAGTAGATACTTTCAGCTTTAAGGCAGTTAGCAGAACGTACTGTCAACTCAAGATCATCAACCGGTCGCAGTAAAATAGGATCGATCTCTGCCTCTTTCTCTTCTGGCTGAACTTCTTCGCTACCTTGTAAATCAACAAACGGTGACAGCTGATCTTGTAAAATTCCTGCTGCCTGACGGATAGCATCCTCTGGGTCTATCGTACCATTTGTTTCTATATCAATAACCAGCTTATCAAGGTCAGTGCGTTGTTCTACACGGGCACTTTCTACGTCATAAGTGACCTTGCGAACAGGACTAAATGAGGCGTCTAATAAAAGTGACCCAATAGGGCGACTATCACCTGTTTCTTTTTTCCTTATCGGAGCAGAAACATACCCACGTCCACGCTCAATTTTAAGCTGCATGCTAATCCCACCTTCTTTAGTGAGGTTAGCAATAACATGATCTGGATTCATTATCTCAATATCATGATCAATTTGAATATCAGACGCCAAGACAGGCCCGAGGCCTTGCTTATTTAAAGTTAAAGTTGCATCTTGACGCGCATGCATCTTAATAGCGACACCCTTCAAATTAAGAAGAATATCGATAATATCTTCCTGAACCCCTTCAATTGAAGAGTATTCATGTAAAACACTGTCTATATGTGCTTCGACTACAGCACTTCCAGATAACCAGGATAACAAAACTCTTCTTAATGAGTTTCCCAGCGTGTGTCCAAATCCGCGCTCTAGTGGCTCTATAGTCACTTTAGCTCTTAAATCACTAAGCAGTTGTACATCTACAATACGTGGTTTCAATAATCCGACAGCTGAACCCTGCATGCAATAACCTCGCTATAAACAAAAAAAAAACTCTATAGGGTACCAACACTCTGTACCCTAAATTGAGTAGCGCTTACTTGGAATACAATTCCACAACCAGATTTTCATTAATATCTGGTGGCAGATCCTGGCGTTCCGGCACTGATTTATAAGTTCCTTCCATCTTCTTCGCGTCGACCTGTACCCACTCAGCCACTCCACGTTGTATCGAACCTTCAAGAGATGCAATAACACGGGATTGGGTGCGTGACTTATCTCGTATCGCAATCACTTCACCAGCTTGAACTTGATACGAAGGAATATTAACTTTATTCCCACCGATAGTGACAGCATTATGACGAACTAACTGACGTGCTTCTGATCGTGACGCTGCGAATCCCATACGGAATACAACATTGTCAAGACGCGATTCAAGAAGCTGCAATAAGTTTTCGCCTGTAGAACCTTTGCGAGAGGCGGCCTTTTTATAGTAATTACGAAATTGCTTTTCAAGCACTCCATAAGTACGACGTAATTTTTGCTTTTCGCGTAACTGCAATGCGTAGTCTGACATACGAATACGTCTTTGACCGTGCACTCCAGGAGGAAATGCTCTATTTTCCATAGCACATTTCGACGAAAAACACTTTTCACCTTTGAGAAATAACTTAGCACCCTCTCGGCGACATAATCTGCATTTAGAACCGGTATATTTTGCCACTGCGTTCTCCGCCTTACACTCTACGTTTCTTGGGTGGACGACAACCATTATGTGGAATAGGTGTCACGTCCATAATGTTGGTAATTTTCAGCCCTACACCATTAAGTGCGCGTACTGCTGATTCTCGACCAGGTCCTGGTCCTTTTACCATGACTTCGATATTCTTCATACCGTGTTCTTTTGCTTCAGTTCCTGCACGCTCTGCTGCTACTTGCGCTGCAAATGGAGTGCTTTTACGAGAACCCCTGAAACCTGATCCACCAGCGGTACGCCAACAAACTGCGTTGCCCTGACGATCAGTAATTGTCACAATAGTATTGTTAAAAGACGCATGGATATGTGCTATGCCGTCTACAATATTTTTTCTGACCTTTTTCTTGCCTTTTTCATCTGCCATGAGAGTTTTCTCTTACTTTCTAATCGGTTTACGAGGACCCTTACGAGTTCGCGCGTTAGTTTTAGTTCGCTGGCCACGTAGTGGCAAACCACGTCTATGACGAATTCCGCGATAACAACCGAGGTCCATCAAGCGCTTAA
>VAOX01049826.1_pt1 | contig 31367 bp, 26 predicted proteins | sample 3393891 | NCBI WGS metagenome assembly VAOX01 (sample SAMN08290429, study PRJNA428436) | hydrothermal vent metagenome | isolation source: Deep-sea hydrothermal vent chimney | place: Indian Ocean: Southwest Indian Ridge | depth 2822 m m
ATTGCCGATGCAGATACGCTTGAAAAGATTGAAGCACTGCTGCCCTGGAATATGCCTGAACCTGAGCTTTAATCAATGTATGCTGATTTGTTGGCGCTTACGCTTAAACCATTCCAGCTGTTTTTTAAATAACTGAATTTCCTGCTTTAGCAGGGCGTTTTCTGTGTTTTTTTTGACTACGCTAACTGAACACCTGCACAATTCCCTGGCTTGTATAGCTATATGAGCAAAGTATTTATCACTCAGTAAGATAACTCCACACTTTTCCATTGTACTATCCAAATCAATAACTTGTACATTTTTTTCGCGCCCTCAACCAATTAATCTAGATTAATATTGCAGCCAAAATGTTTTTTTCAGATTAAAGACGCCTTAAAATTTAAGCAAGATATATTTTCACAGATTTTCACATATTTCTCAGCTCTGGTAGCAGCAGTTTCAAACTCAACCAACTTTTTTTTTCCTTTGTCAATTAATTCATTTTGTAGTTTTAAATTTTTTGAAAGCTTTATTATTTTATCCGCAATATCCGCCGGATCCAATGGATTGAAATAAATAGCCGCATCACCGCATATTTCTTTTGCAAAAGGCAGGTATGATGTCAATATAGGTTTATTCATTTTCATCGCCTCAGGATAAGACGCAGTAAAACATTCTAAAAGTGTCGGCAAAAACAACGCATCGCACTGACTATATGCAGAAGGGCACAATTCAGATTTTATGGGGCCAAGATTTATAACATCATCATAAAAACCAGTGAACATTTTATTATAAGTTTCGTCATCTATTGTCAATACGAATTTATAATTTAATTTCTCAGATTTAAGATATGGAATAACGGCTCTTATTATTCTAAAATTTTTATGCGGATAATTGCTAGAAATAGCAATCATCCTGAATTCATTTTCTTTTTCATCATCAATATAAATTTTTTTAAAATGGTCTAAATTAAAAAAAGAATTACACGTATTACCTACAACAAACACTTTGTCTTTATTAATATCGTAAATACGTGAAAGCCTGTTTTTTGTGTCATTAGTCTCAGTAATATAATAATCTGCATTTTTTTTAACATAGAAAGCCTTATATTTTATCTCTAAATGTTTAAAGAATCGCTTAATGAATGAAAGCTCTTTAAAAGCAAATGTCCCTGGGTTTATAAGCCAACCTAACGCAAAACCCATAACATGAGGAGATTTTGGACACCAGAATGTTGGGCCAAATACAGAAAAAACAACGTCTGGATTTATTTTTGACTCAAGAGAATTCAGTTTTATAATAACTTTATTTCTATATTTAAGAGGCGCAGGTGAATGTGATATCAAATAAAAATAAAAATTTTCAGGAAATTTATCTTTATCAATCTGTTCACTTGCTACAAGCGATAGAAAAACATGATACACATTATCTCGATTCAGACACTTCAATTCATTAATAAATGACAAAGCAACCTGAACCCCTCCCCCCACAGATAAATTAGATACATTAATTATAAGCACCATATCATTCTCTCTAACTTTTTTTGATTAATTAAAACACAATTTTATAAACAGATAACTTACTTCATATTTAGAAAAACTCTACATTATAAACAAACTTAAATTCATCCACTTCAATTATATTGTTTAACTTTAAGAGGCAAGGTAATCTTTCTTATGTTTTCGAAGGTAGCCAAGCTTTATACATAAACGATCAACAAAAGGGGCTTTATCTGTGCCACATAGAACTGGCCGGTGCCATTTTAACAGTGCTATTTTCTTCAGTTTTTTATTTCTTTCAATAACAGGTTCATCAAGCAAATCGAGTAAATTCATAACGGTTATATTAGATGTAAAGTCAGATTTAAACCTTTTATACGTTTTTATTTTCATAGACAACAGCTTATCTTTGTTAGACTGAAGATCATTAATACAATTTTTCATATCCTGCTGCCACTTATCCAGACGGCAGATATATCCCTCCTGACCATGAATTATTAAACGCTGCATAGATCCAATACCATCACTTGCAACAGGTACGACGCCATAACTCATTGCCTCAAGCATGGACATGGGGCAACCTTCTGAAATAGAAGGCAACAAAAATATATCACATTTTTTTAAAACAGAAAAAAGCACCCCCCTCTCCACTCTACCATAAGTTTTTACAAATTTATATTCAGATAATTTCCCCTTAAATTTAGCATTCATATGGCCAAACCAGTGAAGCGTAATTTCATCTTCATTAAACCCACACCCAGAAAGTGATGTCTTTAGTATATCGGCACCTTTATTCAAGCCCTGACCACCTGCAAAAATAATATTAAGATGCGTAGACTGCACCACTGGTTCATACTCGCTATCATGCGGGTCTGAGACACCATTATAAACTATAGGCACCTGATTAACTGGAAGACCATAATGATTAGTATACTTGTGAAACATATCAGCGGATATAGCAACAATATAATCAATCCATCTGGAATTATAGCAAGCTAATGTAGCGACACTTGTTCTACTCATATGACCAACAGAAATAAAACAACAATCAACTAATGGTGATATACATTGTAAAAAAGGATGGTCATTATTAATAACTCCATCTATGTTTTCACTCTGCATCAGTTTATTTAATATCTTGATGGCTTTAAGAGCATCTGTTTCTTGCCCTAGCACGACATGGCGGCACTTTTCATCCATAATAAAGTCAGGATTTTTTAGTGGCGGAGCCACATATATAACATTACATCCAAGTTGTAGCATAACCTCCACAATTTGAGTAACATACGCATTAATTCCAGCACCTATATCAGGTGGGCTTGAGGAGCCAATCACAATAGTTTTTTTCATCTTACATCACTCACATATTATATCAATTTTTTTTATTAATATTATACAAAACACCACTTGTTGCACCCAACCATAACCAGACTTGTTCAAAAAGAGGCGCCGGCAATGACATAGCAGCGACCATTGAAATCAGCCCTCCAACTATTATCAAAGACGTAAAGCAGTCTCCTTTTCGCTTAAGTATATAGTACACTCCCTTTATAGGAGGAAAAAACACAAGCACTACCCATGCCGCCAATGACAAAATCCCTCCCTGCAAAAAAACGACTGTTGAACTACTATGAGGGAAGTTGCCTGTAGCCTTCAAAAATTCTCCCATTCCCTGCGGCAGCCACCATACTGGGTTATATACTTTCTCAAAAAGATAGGTAAATGAATGAACTCGTCCCCAGAAAGTTCCCATATCGCTATTCGTAAAACGACTAATCATTGAAGATGAGAACTCAATGATTGCTGGAAGTTTAAATAAGAGCAGTAAAACTATGCCTACTACGATTACCCACACACGATTTACACTGAATTTCACTCTATACCATACTGGAATTAAAAGCGGGATCAAAGCCGCTAAAAATAACAGAATAAGCCCACTCCGTGTCTGTAATTGTACTACTGCATATAAAGCGCCCACAAAAGCCATTAAAATCAGCCCATATTTTAGCGCCGATTGCTTCCTGGCAATCGCTAACATGGGCGGGAATAAATAGTATATTTGGTAGTTCTGATCAGTTGTCACTTCAGCTCTAACTATTGGAACACCCTCATTAAAGCCATACGCATAAACAACAGGAAACAAGGATTTGCTTACACCTAATAGTGCCAACACACAGATGACTGAATACAAAAGTCCTACGGCTATAAAAACATTTAGTAGTTTATCATAATCTGTATTTTTAATAATTGCATTATAACCAATAATAAATGCCGATATAGAAGTTATATTTTTTTTAATCGCCGTTCCATACGGATTCACATCCAGCACTGCTCCCGAGATATACCCTATAAACAGCACTAGCAACCAGAATAATACTGACATAGGTAATAATTTTTTATTTTTGTTTTGTAAAAAATACACAACCACAATTAATACTGGTAACAATCCGTTAACTGGAAACAATATCTTTCCTGGTAAAAAATATATCACCATAGAATCGAGCATTAACCAGCCAAATAAAAGCATCCACAGGTACGAAGCCTTATTAGTGAGATCAATATTTTTCTGATTGCTATGTTTTTCAGTTGATTTAACTGATTCAGAATTTTCCTGCCTAAGGGTTACATATGTCATATTTTCACTGAAGCGACTATTTTAACAGTTTATTAATGTAATTATACTATTAATCATTTTACTTGACGTGAAATTTTCCAGCATAAACCTATTTGAAAACTCACCCATTTTTTTAACTCTTTCACGCTCATCAGTATATTTGACAATTTCATCTGCAAATTCTTTAGATGAGCCATTAGTGACTAATGTGCCTGTCTTATTATTTTTGACAAGATCATACTCAGTTCCATCTGCCTGGTAAGCTAGTACTGGCAGCCCTAATGACATCGCCTCACTAATAACCATGCCTCCTCTCCCAGGTAGCATAAAGGCATCAGATGCAATATAGTATTCAAACAGCCCATTAGAAATGTGCCCAGTAAAACTTACATTATCAAGACTCATATTAATAGCCATTTTTTTATATTTAGAAAGTTCTGGCCCACTTCCAATCAATATGAACTTTATATTCTTAGTTCTTAATATTCTAGCTGTATCAATGATAACCTCAATGCGCTTTGCAGGGCTAAAGTCACCAACATAAAGAACAGTAAATGAATCACTTAAATTGTATTTTTTTCTGTACTCAAAACGTGATTTTTTATTTTTACCATACAAATCAATAAATTTCTCTACATTTGATACATTAACTGCCACTCCAACAGGTTTCTTTACATTCCAATGTTCAATCAGCCTCCTCTTCCCGTAAGTAGAATAAACTAGAAATTTATCCACTAATAAATGTATAGTTTTTTTAACCAGATGCCTGATATAATTATATTGGTTCATTTCACCAGGCAACCCACCTAATGACCAGTGTATAATTCTTGACTTTCTATTTATAATATTTCTATAAACAATAGCTTTAACCAAACTATGAATATTGCTTTCACCTTCACATATTATAACATCAGGCTTGTATTTTATTAACTCTTTCATTAAACCCCCATGAAAAATCAAAATACGCCCATTAAAATTAAAATATTTTGTCGATAATTTTACAACATCTAAATCATTTAAATCAATGGCATTTTTTACTTTACTATTTGGTAAGTTTTCACCAACAAACAATTTGACAGTAACAGCGTTTAAAGTAGACAGTTTTCTGAACAAGGGTACTCGATATGTGGTACATACGCGTTGTAAAATGGCTATTTTTAATTTATTTTTTTTCATTTAATACTTCCAACTTTTAAAATCAAAATTTAACAATTTTTCCAACTCAGATATGGAGCAATATAACTCTTTCCTAATTTCAGCTTTAACTTTATGGTTATTTTCACCAACCCTAGTATCTGCATTAATTTTCTGTATCCTTGACATGATACCTATTTTATTAATACCAAGTATTTTTTTTATTATTCTTAGAAAATAAACCAGTAACACAGGAGGTCTTTGTGTGAATTTTGCTATAGATAAATTTATGTTCTCTTTTCTCTCATTAATTTTTTTAAACTCAATTTTTCCATCATACTCCATACCAAGAAACTCAAGAACACCCTTATATACAGCTGACGTATCTTCTTTAAATTCATCAAATAGCACTATTTTTATCTGGGTCTCAGAAAACACTGAATATAGCCTTTCCAATTGTACAGAATAATGAACAACGTCTTTATATTGTAGAAATTTCGGCTCCCTACACTTCTCTGGTAGAGAAACTCCTTTGAGTCTGTTTGATTGTTTTTTCCATGCTGATTCAAGGTTTTCATCATCTTCATCAAGAACCCATAGCAATTGCTTATGCAATGACTCTACAACTTCAAGGGGGCTTCGAAGCATAACTATAATCTTAGAATTTTCATCATATGCTTTAATATTTTTGATCGCACATTTAGAGTACATATACCACACTGAAGCTTCCCCCGATATTTTACAACAGTTTGCCTCTGGATTATCAAATAATGCTTCATACGCACCCAGATCTGGAAGCTCTTTCTTATATATTGGAAAATCATCTGCAAAATAATGCGGTTCTTTAGGAGTTGAAATAAAAATATCGACATGCGAATTTAAATATTCAGCTAGTGCTGTAGTGCCACACTTAGGTGCTCCAACTATAAAAAAAGATGGTTTCACATCGACTCCAAATTCTATATTTTAAAAAAAACAGTGTTAATATTTAATTTTTTCAAAGCAACTAAATACATACTAACATTCCAGACGATTGTTGCTATTGCTGTTGCATATGCCGCACCAATAATCCCATATTGATTTATAAAAACCCAGTTTAATGCAACATTTATGACGGCACTTGCAGCTAATATTTTAATAACATATGCCTGATGCCCAGTCATTGAAACAAGATAACTAACAGGCCCCGTTAAAGCATTAATACAATGCCCAATACACAACACTATTAAAACATTTTTTACTGACAAATATTCTTCACCAAAAAGTTGTAAAATATAATCTGCCCCTAAAACTATAACTACTGCTGCGACTAATGTCGTGATTGTTATGATTTTAGATGCTATATTTACTATCTTCACAAGCCCTGCCCTGTTATTACCGTGGAAGGACTCGCTGATCAGTGGGGCCACTACAGTATTTACAGATACAAGAAAAAACGTTAGCAGACTAGATACCTTTACTGCAATCATATAATGTGCAACTGATTCTGGCGATAATATAGACCCAATCATAATAATATCAGTCTGAGTAATAATTAAATTACACATCGTTATAACCAGAAAACCAATTGATGTAGACCACCAGTCTTTATTGTAGCAATACATGCCACACGCTGGCAACTTTAATACTGCACTATCAGAATGTCGAATAATTAAGATATAAAAAAATAGCACTATAATTGAAACAAGAGCGTTTGCTATGAGCATATCTGAAGCTTTTAAAGCTCCAGCATTTATAAAAAAATACAAAAAAATAAATAGCAACAACAAAACCGGTTTAACGAATAGTGATGGGGCCTGAGATATTACTGGCTTCTTCATAGCCAGCAACAAACCCATCATATAGCTAGTTGGCACACTTGAAAGAACCAATATCCCCATAAGAAACAACAGAAGGTTTCCGATTGGAACCGACAGGTTAGAAAATACCGGCTGAAACAAAATCAAAAAAACAAGTGTTATCGCCAATGAAATCAACATTGTTTTTAGCGAAAAAAACATAAATGATGATAAAGAATCAATTTCATTTTTACTTAAATACTCAGGCAAAAATCTAATGATACTTTTATCCATACCAAGCGCTGAAACTGAAGATGAAAACACAACTAAAGTAATAACAAAACTATATACTCCAAACTCAGCTACACCTAGCGTTCTTGCCAGCATTATCTGCAATATAAAACTTACAAGCAAACCTGATATTTTCACCAGAAAACTAGAAGATGCTGACTTTTTTATATATTGAAAAAGTTGTTTGTTACTTTTATCCATTTGGATACTGACAAGCACTTAATGCCTTAGTTCTATAATTTTCAATCAAGTTACTATCCAGATCACTACCATCATTGGCATTAAAAAGCATGTTGTACAAATTCTGTCTATCTTCCCCACTAAGATAACCAGATATAAGGCGCATATCATCAACACCTTTCATAAGAGCCATCCATCGTCTACTGGGTGAGTTTAAATACTCTTCAGACTCGTACATCATTGACCAGTCAGAACGAATACCGTCAAAATCATCTACAGCAGATCCTCTTTGAGTATCATCAAATGACCAGACACCAAAGCCGGATGCACCTATAACATTAGCTCGCCAGGCCATATATCGGTAGTCAAACTCTGGATTAGCCGCTTTAGCCGGATATTTTGGGTTTCTATAAATCATCCATTTTTTATCTACTTGCGTGTCAAAAAAATTTTTAGCAACTTTTGTATAGTATGCCCAACTTGGTTGCCATAAATTAATGTACTTATCCAAATATTCAAGATCTTCTATTGAGGCATATTTTCGACGTGAGTAAGATGGGTTGGCATAAATTTGCACATGGCTATTAGCAGATTTGATATGTGGCAATATGTATTTAAGAAATTTAAGCTTATTACCATGAGGTTCATCAACCACATACAATGCCCATTCATTAAAATCAAAACCGTTATCCACCATAAGCGCTGACAGCCTTGTAACCCATTCCTTAATCATTCTGGTATTAGCATCTGGCATTTTACCATTCAGAAATTTTAATTTTTTAAAATGCCATCCAGGGACTATCAAAATAGTACCCTTATTTTTATATAGCTGTAATTCTTTTAAAAAAGATTTTATTGATTTTACGTTCCAGCTATTACCATTAATACTGGAAACCACACCTGAATGAACTGTAAAATACCTAACATGGTTTTTGTACAAATAGGAAACTGTATCTATTTTATTTTTCCATATAGACCTATTAACAGAGTATGACCATACATTCAAATCCATTGGTGGCGTTATTTTTTTACAGCGTGTATTTTTTATATGAAAATTAAAATTTTTCATTTCTCTTAAACTAACATTGAGGATATCAACCGTGTGAAAGCTATCTTCTTCCAGAAGATCATTCAAATGAATTTTGTATAGGAGGTAGTTTGTAGAAAAAGGACTTATTTTAATGGAGTGCTCCGACTGCAATACCATATAATCGTATACATATTTACCCGTTCTTAATATTGATTCACTAATTTTATAAACATCTGAGTTCTCCTCAATGTATTCACTTAATTTCCAGTTTAATGTAATTTGTTTATCCGACATATTTGCAATGCCGATACAAAAGTCAATAGCCTCATCTGTATAGCCATTCAAATTTATTATTTTATTTTTAGAAAGCTCTTTTTTACCTGGAAACCAGTCCAGCTCTTTATAGCACGGAGTATGCCATATCCTATATTCAATATTTCCTGACTTACTGAGTCGAATTTTTTCGATCCTTCTATCAAGCTGAGTTTTTTTAATATTATTTTTCAATAGTTTTTTACTAAATAGCACCTCATCCTGGATATTATTTTTTCCTTCATCTCCCTCCTTTGATATCAGTCCATCACAGAACGCTCTGAAACATTTAGAAAACTCCACCTCGTCTACAAATATACCCCCTTTATCGACATGAATTATTATAGAAACGAATTTTCTAAGCCCCGTCAGGGCAATGTCTACTGAATAGCTTTGCTTATTATACCGTTTATGTTTTTTATCAATCATATATAAGCCAACATAGCTATAATTTGAATTCAGTTTATCGGAAGAAAAAACATCAACTCGACTAATATTTTGAACTCCTGCATATTTCCCAACAGCAGTATGAATTTTCAAATATGACTTATTATGATACTCTGTCAGCTCAGATTTATTCAATTTAAGGTGTATTTTAACTGGTGATTTAGCGTTCCAACCGACTGTTTTTTTATGAAGCCATATAGGATACTTCATTTTCTCCCCATCATTCAACTGCTCCGCATCATGTGCATCACTGGTTAACGAATAATTCGGCTTTGGTTTTAACTCAATCACATCATATGCTTTTACAGAAAATGAAGCTAGGAAAAAAACAAAAATTAATAAAAGCTCAGGGAACGAAAAAGCGCGCATACCGACACTAACACACATGCCTGATAAATTATCGTACTCCTTATCAACAAACATATCATTTCTCTAACAATTTCGAAATAATTATTCTACTTGAATCACCGTTACCATATGGATTATACGCTTTAGAAAACTTCATATATAGTGATTCGTTTAATAATATATTTTCTACCTGTTTTTCAATTTCACTTCCATTTGTGCCCACAAGCAGTACTGTTCCAGCTTCTACAGCTTCGGGGCGTTCAGTCACATCTCGCATCACCAGCACAGGTTTGCCAAGTGATGGCCCTTCTTCCTGTATCCCTCCCGAATCTGTTAAAATCAGATCACATTGATCCATTAGCCATACAAAAGGCGCATAATTTTGTGGATCAATAAGAAATACATTCTGTATTTCATTTAGTATTTCATTCACCGGCTTTTGAACATTGGGATTAAGGTGTACTGGATAAATCAAATCCCAGTCAGGATATTTAATAGCCAATGCTTTAATGGCATTGCATAAATTCACGAATCCCTGGCCAAAATTTTCCCTTCTATGGCCTGTAATAAGGATAAGTTTTCGTTCACTATCTATTATATGGTTATAAATTTCTCCACCAAAATGGTCCCGCCACTGAGATTCTGGATAAGAAGCGACTTTATCCCGAGTCATCAATAGAGCATCTATCACTGTATTCCCTGTAACAACGATATTCTCATCTTTAATATTTTCCTTTAACAGATTTTGCCTCGAACCTTCAGTCGGCGCAAAATGATAACTTGCAAGTCGCCCAACCAGTGATCGATTGCCTTCTTCTGGAAAAGGCGCACTCATATCACCTGTTCTTAAGCCCGCTTCTACATGACCAATTTTAATCTGCTCATAAAAAGCCGCTAGCGCCGCAGTAAAACAGCTTGTCGTATCGCCATGCACTAAAACTAGATCTGGTTTACATTCTCTTAGTACATCCCTCATCCCGAGCAACGCATTAGCACTCACATCGTATAAATCCTGCCCTGGCTTCATTATATCCAGATCATAATCAGGCGTTATTTCGAACAGCTCAAGCACCTGATCCAGCATTTGTCGATGTTGTGCCGTAACGCAAACTAGCGATTCAATATTTTCCGTCTGTTGTAAGCCAAGTACAACTGGAGCCATTTTAATAGCCTCTGGTCTTGTGCCAAAAACACTTAAAACACGAAATGTCATTGAAGAATCCCACGGGTATCAATAAAAACCTTTTCATTTAATTCCAGTGTTTTTATGCCTTTATATTCTTTATGATCGACCAGTAATAATATTATATCTGCGCGCCTGATAACTTCTTCACATGAAAGCAAATCAAACTCTTCATGTGATTCAAGGTTTGGTTCTGAAATAAGTATCTGACCTACATTATTCTTAATTAATTTTCTCACAATATCTACCGAAGGTGATTCTCTCAGATCATCAACATCAGCTTTAAAAGCCAGACCGAGACATCCTATTACCGGATGTTTAAATTTTTCTGCTCTACTTTTGACCTTTTCAATAACCCAGTCCGGTTTGGCATCATTCACCAGTCGAGCGGTTTTTATTAATTTTGCATGCTCAGGCGATCTTGCAACAATAAACCATGGGTCAACTGCAATGCAATGCCCGCCGACTCCGGGGCCAGGTTTAAGGATGTTGACCCGTGGGTGGCGATTCGCCAACGAAATTAGCTCCCATACATTGATTCCTTCCTGATCACAAATCAATGATAACTCATTAGCAAAAGCGATGCTTACATCTCGTGATGAGTTTTCAGTCAATTTTGCCATTTCAGCTGTTCGTGAATCCGTTGACAACACCTCACCACGCACAAATGTATTGTAAAATTCAACGGCTTTTTCAGTAGCCAGTGAATTTACACCACCAACAATGCGGTCATTTTCTACAAGCTCTATTAAAATTCTGCCAGGAAGTACACGCTCCGGACAATGCGCTACAAAAACCTCCTTCTCTGTATCATGCCCATTTTCTTTTAATATATGTGCAACCACTTCATCTGTTGTTCCTACCGGACTGGTAGACTCCAGTATAATCAAATTTCCCGGCTTCACAAACGGTGATATCATTTGCGTCGCCGATTCTACATAGCTCAGATCCGGTTCATAGCCTTCCTTAAAGGGGGTTGGTACTGCGATAATAAAAACATCCGCTTCAACAGGTGCCAGCCCAGCTTTCAGATTGCCTGCGTTTACCGCTGATTTCACCATTATATCCAGATCAGGTTCAACAATATGGATTTTTCCTTTATTAATAGTATCTACTACTTTTTTAGATACATCTACGCCATGCACAGCATAGCCCTTAGTCCCCAGCAATGATGCTGTAGGCAGCCCTATGTAACCAAGCCCGATGACACAGATGCTTAGATTATTTATAGACACACTACGTCCCCCCAATATTTATATACATCACAAAATGTTCCTGACAATATTTGCAATGTTTGAATATTCACAATTACAGATGAACCCCATCAGATATTAAGTATTAAACCAACTCGCCTTCAAAAGCACGGAGTTTGTTTAGATTATTTTTACCCGCTTCCTGTTAATCTTTATCTTCTCTTCCATATACATCATCAAAACGAACTATATCATCTTCGCCCAGGTAACTTCCAGTTTGGACTTCTATAATTTCCAGTGGAATTTTTCCTGTATTTTCAAGACGATGCTTTTCACCCAACGGAATGTAGGTCGATTCATTTTCAGACATTATGAACTCCTTCTCCCCGCAGGTTACTTTTGCTGTACCTTTTACCACAATCCAGTGCTCTGCTCTGTGGTGATGTAGCTGTAGAGACAGGCGGCCACCTGGTTTTACCATTATCCGCTTGGCCTGATGGCGCTCTTCGCAATCGATACACTCATATGTACCCCATGGGCGATATACTTTATGAGGTACAAGTGCTTCATCTCGATGCGTGTTTTTAAGCGTCTCCACTATATCCTTTACGTTTTGAGCCGAATCTTTATGTGCAACTAAAACCGCATCTGGTGTTTCTACTATAATATGGTCTTCTACACCCACAACAGATACGAGCCTGCTTTCTGAATGTATATAACTATTTTTGCTGTCAATTACACACACATCCCCATGCATGACATTGCCTGATGCATCACGATCCCCCACTTCCCATAATGCGGTCCATGAGCCGATGTCATTCCAGCCGATATCAACTGGAAGTACTACGGCCTTACTGGTTTTTTCCATTACGGCATAATCTATCGAATCACTGGGGCATTTTTCAAAATTCGCTCGGTTTAGTCTAATGAAATCAAGATCTACAGCGGAGTGCCGCAACGCATCTTTACTAGTGCTTAACATTTCACCATTATATCGCTCCAGCTCATTCAAATACTCCGAAGCCTTAAACATAAACATGCCACTGTTCCAGTAATAACTACCCTCTTCAATATAAGATTGAGCAGTCTGCTTATCTGGTTTTTCAACGAACTGCTCAACTGCCCGCACCTCTGAGTCATTGGCTAGTAATTTCCCTGCTCTAATATAACCATATCCTGTTTCAGGTGCATCAGGTATTACTCCAAATGTGACCAACTTATCATTCATTGCGGCTTTATAGGCTAAATTTACGGCCATATGGAATGCCGACGAATTTTGAATAACATGATCTGCTGGTAACACCAGTATTACAATGTCTTTTTCATCACTCAGCTCTATAGCCCTGATAGCAGAAACAGCGACAGCCGGGGCTGTATTTCTACCAAAAGGTTCAAGAATAATCGCAGAGGGCTCAATATCTATCTCTCGCATTTGCTCCGCAATCATAAAGCGGTGCTCTTCATTGCATACAATGACAGGTGCTAAAATATCTTCAATTCCATTAAGACGCAATACCGTTTCCTGAATCATCGTTGACTCGGAAACCAGTGGCAATAATTGCTTCGGGCGTAATGCTCTGGAGACAGGCCAGAGTCGAGTTCCAGAGCCACCTGACAGTATTACAGGAACAATCACTGTTGTCCTTCCCTTATCGATTTAAATATATTTAACATCTTAACCTTTATTTAACATCATCAGTGTACTCGTAAAGCTGTTAACTTTATTCTACTGTATATATCCCTCTTTAAATAGATGTAACATGATCTTTTGAGCACATTCAGCAGGTGTTGAACCCGTTGTGTCAATCTTGATTTCCGAGGATTCAGGAATTTCATAGGGGTCACTAATGCCTGTAAAATGTTTAATAATACCTTTACGAGCCTTTGCATACATACCTTTTCGATCACGTCCTTCACATATTTCCAGCGGTGTTGCAACATGGATTTCTATAAAGGCCCCATACTCTTCAATCGCTTCTCTTACATATTCCCTGGTTTTTTCATAGGGTGCTATAGGTGCGCATATGGCCACACCCCTGTTTTTCGTTATTTCACTGGCCACATAGCCAATTCTTTTAACATTTATGTCCCTGTGCTCTTTTGAAAAAGTTAGTTCACTGGATAAATTCATTCTCACTACATCACCATCGAGCAGTGTAACCGGCCGATCGCCCTGCTCAATAAATCGTGCATACACAAGTTTTGCCAGTGTCGATTTCCCCGAACCAGATAAGCCCGTAAAAAACAATGTTAGTCCATTCTTCTTACGCGATAATCGAACTTTACTCAATTCTGCAATCACATCCGGGTATGAATACCAGTCTGGCACAGGCTGGTCGTGCTCAAGGGCATGGTTAAATTCCTTTTCTGTAAATTGCTGCGTCTCTTCATTGCCTGATTGCGCCATCTTACAGGAGATATACGCACCTCGAGCCGTAGAGTATGCCATTTCTTCTACTGGATACATTTTAATATCAAGCTTATTCTGAAACTCTTCAACTAATGCCTGTGCTGAATATGTTTTATAAAATCGTTTGCTTCCCGCTCTAACCCCTGGCGGCGAAGCGTGTTCAGGGCCAATAATAAAGTGTGAGCAGCCGTAATTCTGCCGAACAATCATATTATGAATTGCTTCCCTTGGCCCTGCCATGCGCATAGCCTGTGGCACAAGGGATAGTGCAGCCAGGTATTTGGGGTAATGCTTCATAATTGCCTGGTAACAATGCACCCGACTATAATAAGCCAGATCCCCGGGCTTTCCAACACCTGATACTGGCTGAATTAACAGGTTCGCACCAAGCGATTTAGCCGCCTGAGTTGTTAAATCATAATGCACTCGATGCATGGGCTTGCTTGTGCTAAATGCAACAACTTTATCCCAGCCCCATTTACGAAATTCGCTTCGGATAGTTTCTGGTGTATGCCGGAGGGCTTCAAAATCATAATGTGTCGGCAACTGAATACCGCTAACCTCCCCACCAATATAATACTCTTTCACTTCATTCAATAAATATTTAACCCCGGGATGCGAGATGTCTTTTGTTGAATAAACCTTTAATGCTTCATTTTCTTTATCAGCCTTCCAGACAGAAGTAATATCCATTGCAGCCAGCATAAAACCTTCACCATCACATAAACCAGCCTGAGTCGCACCATCAAGACCATCGAGCTGCTCTTTGCTGATATCCAGAGTGACAGGTAATGACCACATAAGCGTATTATCCAGTGATAAATTTTCAACAACTGAATTATAATCCTCTTCTACCATAAAGCCATTCAGTGGATTCATGGCACCATTTAAGATCATTTCCAGATCACATAGCTGGCGTTGACTCAATGTTATATTGCAGTTAACTGGAATATTTTTTTTAAGCTGTTCACTTTCGTCCTGTAACAACATCCGAGTAAGTGATTGCTCACCATAGTAGTTCATATAGTATCTACCAACCTTTTTAAATTAGTATTAGTATCCTTATAACCTGCCGTCAACTTCTCCTGCATCTACAATATACTTAATATCATAAATGACACAATCAGGTTTACATAATGCCTTCATTTTTTTTATACCCATTTCAATAAATTCGCTGTGTGCAACAGCAATAATAATTGCATCATAATGGTTTTTTTCTGGTTTTAAGAGCAACTCAATATTATACTCATCCAGTGCTTCCTGATGACTCACCCATGGGTCATATACATCTACATTTACATTGTATGGTGCTAGTTCCTTAAGCAAATCGACCACTTTAGTATTACGTAAGTCCGGGCAATCTTCTTTAAAAGCCAGTCCCATTATCAGAATGTTTGCGTCTACAATATTAATTTTTTTCTGAGCCATCAGTTTAACAACCTGCTGCACAACATGACTTGACATAAATTCATTGGTATGTCGGCTTGCCGGTATGATTGATGGCTCAAACCCCGTTTCCTGCGCTTTATGCACCAGGTAATATGGGTCAACACCAATACAGTGCCCCCCAACAAGACCCGGTCTGAAGGGCAGGAAATTCCATTTTGTTCCAGCCGCTTCCAGTACATCCAGTGTATCAATATCAAGTCTTGCGAATATCAGGGCCAGTTCATTAACCAGTGCAATATTGACATCTCGCTGCACATTTTCAATAACTTTAGATGCTTCAGCAACTCGAATTGAACTGGCTTTGTGCGTGCCTGCAGTAATCACTTGCTGGTATAAGCTATCAACAAAATTTGCTATTTCAGGGGTCGAGCCAGATGTCACTTTCAGGATGGTGGAAACTCGGTGTTCTTTATCCCCGGGGTTAATTCTTTCCGGACTATAGCCTGCAAAAAAATCTCGGTTAAAGACCAGCCCGGACTCCTGCTCAATAATCGGTATACACACCTCTTCAGTTGCCCCAGGATAGACTGTTGATTCATAAATAACAACATCGCCTTTTGAAATAACACCGCCCAGCATAAAGCTGGCTTTTTCAAGTGGTGTTAAATCCGGTTTTTTAAACTTATCAATCGGTGTTGGCACCGTTACAATATAGACATTACAGGATTCAATATCTTCAACATTTGAGCTATACGTTAACTGAGTGGCCTTTACCAGCTCCTCATCACTGACTTCGAGCGTACTATCAGTGCCAGATTGCAACTCATTAATTCTTGGCACATTGATATCAAAGCCAACAACCGGCATTTTCAGTCCAAACTCAACAGCCAGGGGTAAGCCAACATACCCCATACCGACTATTGCAATTTTTATTTTATCTAAACCAGGCATAATATCTCATTCTGTCTATTGTGTGTTTCAACTCGTTATAACACTTATTGAATGGTAGTTTTTATACCAGTTAACAAATTCCTGTATCCCTTCTTTTAACGGTGTTGCAGGCTTAAATCCCACAGCATCAACTAATGCATCAATATTGGCACAGGTTGCTACAACATCACCATCCTGCATACCCATCATATTTTTGTCTGCTTTTTTACCTACTGCATTTTCAATTGTTTCAATAAACCCCATTAACTCCACCGGTTCATTGTTACCAATATTATAGACTCTGTAAGGTGCATAACTTGTGGCTGGATCAGGCGATGATTTATCATAGGCCTTATTCGGCTCAGCAACTTTATCAATCACACGCACCACACCTTCCACAATATCATCTATATAGGTAAAATCACGCTGCATCTTCCCCTGATTGAAGACGTTAATTGCCTCATCACGCAGTATAGCACCCGCAAATAAGGAAGGTGACATGTCAGGCCGCCCCCATGGCCCATATACGGTAAAAAAGCGTAACCCTGTTGTGGGCAGGCCATATAAATGACTATATGTGTGTGCCATTAATTCACCGGATTTTTTTGTCGCCGCATATAAACTCACCGGATGATCCACGTTATCATGTACGCTAAAAGGCATATCAGTATTTGAGCCATAGACACTTGAGCTACTGGCATACACGAGGTGCTCAACTTTACTATGCCTGCAACCTTCTAGTATATTTGCAAACCCAACAAGGTTACTGTCTACATATGCCAGCGGATTTTCTAATGAATAGCGAACACCTGCCTGTGCAGCCAGATTCATTACACGATTAAACTGTTGCTCTTTAAACAACTGTGCCATAGCCTCTCTATCTGCCATATCCATTTTGATAAAAGTGAACTTTTCATAGCTTTCCAACTGCTTCAGCCGATCGTGTTTCAGCTGAACTTCATAATAATCATTCAGATTATCAATTCCAACAATTTCATCGCCCCTCTCCAACAGACGCTTCGACAAATGCATACCAATAAATCCAGCTGCGCCCGTTACTAAAATTTTCATCCTCGTTACCTTTTATTTTATGCTGGCTTTAAAGTCAGGCTAAACCCCTGAAAACTTATTGCATTCAGTCAGTTCAAACTTTCGACTGCCCTTGATCATCATCGGCCAACGCATGTGTATTTAAAACCATATTGCTCCATGATTTCACTTTCGTATACGTTTCTTAAATCGATAAAAACATTACCCTTCATCTGGGCTTTTAGCCAGTCCAGATCCAGGCCCCTGTATTGATTCCATTCAGTCATTAAAACAACCGCATCTGCATCTTTAATGGCCTCATCTATACTGTCCATATATAAAATTGAATCCGGCAATAAGCCTTTTGCTTCATCCATTCCTTCAGGGTCGTGTGCCTGTATCCTGGCCCCTTTATCCGCCAGCGCGGGAAGTATTGCCAGCGAAGGGGAGTCTCGCATGTCATCTGTTTCAGGCTTAAAGGTTAAACCCAGTACAGCAATCGTTTTATCCGCTTCAGATCCACCCAGAGCTTCTCGTATTTTTGACACCATTCTGGCTTTTTGCGAGGCATTTACCTCTACCACAGATTCGACAATACGACTGGAAACGCCGTGCTCCTGGGCAATTCGAATAAGTGCCAGTGTATCTTTTGGAAAACACGAACCACCATAACCCGGCCCCGCATGTAAAAACTTTTTACCAATACGGCCATCAAGCCCCATGCCTTTGGCAACTGAATGCACATCAGCACCCACTTTTTCACATAACTGCGACATCTCATTGATAAAACTTATTTTAGTTGCCAGAAACGCATTTGATGCATATTTGATAATTTCAGCACTTTCAAGGTTTGTTACATGAATGGGGGCTTCAATCAAGTTTAATGGTCGATATAATTCACGCAGTTTCAACTCGGCCCTTTCAGACTCCACACCCAGCACAACACGGTCAGGGTGCATAAAGTCGCCAATCGCGGAACCTTCTCTTAAAAACTCCGGATTTGATGCCACATCAAAATCAGCTTTCGGGCTGGTTTTTCTAATAATTCTATGTACTTCTCTGGCAGTGCCTACAGGCACCGTTGATTTATCGACAATAACGGTATAACCCTGTAAATAGCCTGCAATTTCTTCAGCCGCTGCATACACATACTTAAGATCTGCATGACCATCGCCTCGGCGGGTGGGCGTGCCTACGGCAATAAATACCAGATCGGCCTGAGCCACAGACTGTTCGAATTTAAGTGAAAAACCCAGACGGCCTGCTTTAACATTTTTGCGTACAAGGTCATTCAGTCCCGGCTCATATATGGGTATACCACCTTCTAATAGTGCATTTATTTTTGATTCATCTTTATCAACGCAAATAACATTGGCGCCAAACTCAGCAAAGCATGCACCCGAAACCAGTCCTACATAGCCTGAACCAATCATTACGACATTCATTATTAACCTTTAACCCTTTCAGCGCCTATAACTCTTTCAACAAAAGCCACGCTAATTACAATTTCTATTTCTACTTTCAACAAAATTTTCAGGTACCTTTCTTTTATATTGAAAAGCACCATTACGATTCATCACTATTTCGCAACCTTTGTATGGTGAAGCCAGTGGTTCTCCAACAAACAGGCCCTGCCCTGGCATTTTCACGCTTTTCCAGTACGCTTCAATCAGCGTTTCACCTGAAAGATATTTCTGCATAACAATCCCCGGCACAGGGAACTTCTGCTCAAAATTACAGGGTTCAACAACTGCACCATAAGTACCCGCCACACCTGAATCAATCCACTCAAGCACACTCATTTGCTGACCATTAAACAAATGCCCACCCGTAGACGTTAAATGATCGGCAACTGATCCGGGTAGAAATCTGTTTTCATTTAAGTATTTCACCTTCACGCGCCCTGTAAAATAAAACATAATATCATTTTTATGGCGCAGAGCGTCTGCTGAAACCAGTTCAATATTCAGCAATCTCTGCATTGCATTCTTATACCGAGGGAAGTGTGCTGCTCTCACATTCCGGTTTCTATCGCTCGTATTTAACAGATATGCCGTACCGAGTGGCCGCGTGTAATCCGACGACACACTTCTATCAATAAGTTTTTTTACAGCATCAACGCTACTCGCAGACAAAAGCATCGATGGTCGAAAAGCAAAATCATTAAATGGACGATGACTTTGGCTGTTAAAATATTTATTCACTCGGGTTACTTTACATCCCTGCGAACAATACGCCTTATCAAACCCCAGAGAGAATGCCGAGCTAATAGACATACATGCGACTCTCCAGGGCTTACGCCAGGCCAGCGCAAAAGCCTGTATATTTTCACTGACTTTGCCGTTCAGTTGTGCCGATATTTCAGCAAATTCAGCTTCAGTTAATTTATTAGCTCCAGCTCTAAACGCTATATAAATAATGTTTTCATCAGGTATCAATCGCGCTTTTTGATAATATCGGGCAATTTCCATACTTTCAGGGTCATTTTTGTTAACCAGTACAGCCAGCGTAGTGCTATTAATTTCAGCCTGAACATTACTGGCATTAATAATTAGCAAAAAAATAGATATGAAATATACAAATATTACTGCTATTATTTTATCGCCGCTATTCAAAATCACGACTCGAAGCCAGTATTTAATACTAATTCAATGATTTCTTGCTCAGCCGAGTGATAAAACGTGACACCCATCCCTGTTTTACATCAAGGCCGGCATGATCTTTATCCGCCGTATATGCTTTATTAAGAACCGTACCAATCACTTCGTTACTCTGTAGCAATTCAAATGCCTGCTTCAGGTCTGCTTCCTGTGTTTTGCCTTCTTCTATCACCACTAGTGTTGCATCAGCATTGGGGATAAATGCCAGAGTATCCGAGCTTTCAAGAATTGGGGGCAAATCGAAAATAACGATTCGTGATGGATAGCGGTGTTTCACCTCTTCAACCAGTCTTTGCATTTTAGGCGAACTAAGCATTTCAGATGAGTTCACAATCGCTCGCCCTGCAGGCAATACAACAAAGCGTGAAATACCTTCAGGATTAATCAACATCTCACCCAGTGGCTTATCCTCTAGTAAATATTCGCTTAAACCGGATTCTGCGTGGAAATCAAAGTATTTATCAAGCTTTGGCGATCGCAAATTCGCATCGATCAAAAGCACTGTGTTATCAATTTCCCGTGCAAGACTAATCGCCAGATTAATCGCCGTAAGTGACTTCCCGGCACCCGCACAGGGGCTGGTAATAGCAAGTGTATTCCAGTTTTTTTCATTTAGGCGCTGCAATATCTGAGTGCGTAAAATTCTGTAAGCATCCGATATGCTATTTTGCTGCGCGGTAATAATGCGTTTTTCTCTCAGCTCATGCACGGGCATTGGTACGGTTCGTGTTTTTGTATAGACTATCTTTTGCTCTTCTACACTCTGCGGATTACCTGCAGGTTTTTCGATAGCACCTGTAACCTTACCGCCATTTTTTATCCGCTCCTGCCGAGCTAGCTCTAATGCCTGTTTTATACGTTCCATAGTTAGTTTCTCTTATACACCTATTACATTTTCGGCTTTGCGCAAGCCCCTGAACCAGAGCACATCCAGTGGCGTCAGGAAAAAATGAACAAACAGAACCACCAGCACAATACTACCAATAACAGAGCCTGCAATTAGTCGATTCACTCTTTTTTTCCGCCTTAAGTCATAACCATTATATATAAAGGGTATAACCGCAAGTGGCACAGCTGTTAGCAGTTTGCTAACACCCGATACGCCTCGAACAGAGCTATCCATTGCTTCCTTTAATATCGCAATCCCCAGACCTGCTGCCACAGAAAAAATCAGTGCCAGAAAAATGATTGCAATACGATTGGGTTTAATAGGTTCTTCCGGGTATTGTGCCGGATCAATTAAGACAAATGACTCGCCTTTACTTTCTTTTTCAAGCTGCTGGCCAATTTCAGCCTCCATTTGTCTGGCTTTTATATCCTTATAACGCAAGATTGCATTTTCCTGTTCACGAGCAAGAACATAAAACTCCTTCTCTACCTGTGGAGCCCTGGATATTCTTTCTTCAAGATCGAGTAACTTTTCATTCAGCCGCTTTTTCCGTGATTTAGATGACTGAATTTCTGTTTCAACTGTTTTGAGCTGCGTTTGCATTGAAATATAGGCAGGGTTATCCGGCTGCATTTTTAGCACCTGTTTTTCAGGCTGTACAGGATTATCTGCAATGGATTTTTCCAATGACTTAATCTCTGATTTAAGCTTTACTACATCAGGGTGATCTGCTGAGTATTTTTTATTAAGCGCCGCAAACTCACTACGTTTAGCCGTTAAAACTTTTGCCTGTTGCTGTGTATCAATACCCTGGCCTGTTTGCTGGCGCAAACCTTCTATTTCACGTTTAGCCTTAACTATATCCGGGTGCATATCTGAATATCGTGCAGATAAACTGGCATACTCCGACTCAAGGGCCTTTAAACGAGACGCTGGATCCAGGATAGACTCACCCGTTGCAGAGCGCATATTGGTAAGCGGGTTTATCTGTTCCAGCTGACTTTGCATATAAAATTGGCGTTCTTTTAATGCTCTTAAATCAGCGTCTATTGAATCAAGCTCGGATTCTGTACGATTTAGCATCGACAAATTCATTACCGACATTTCTGGCAGGCTATCCGAATGTTCTTCTTTAAATGCCGCCAGTTTTTTACCTGACTCTGCAATTTTTTCTTCCAGCCGGGCTGTTTCATCGGTTAAAAAGATATAGGTTTCAGCCGCTTTATTTTTCCTGGTTTTAAGGTTTTCCGCCAGAAACAGGCTGGTTAGCTCTCCTGCTACTTTTTGAGTTGAACCCGGCGCACTACCCTGAAATGAAAGCGTAAATGCAATTGTTGCCACCCCTGGCCTGCCTGTTCGCGGATCCACTACATCTGCGCTAATCATATTAAGGCCAATATCTTCGCGCATTTTTTCCAGCACTTCTTCAGATGTTTTTCGCTTACGCTCCTTTACATAAAGATTGTATTTTTCAATAATTTCCATTAAATTAGGCCGCGTCATCACACTCTGGCTAATAGTCTGTATACGCTGCGCAGCAAAAGAGGTAACCGTTGAACGCACCAGCTCTGTTGGAATTTCCTGCTCTTTTATTAGAATTGTTGCAGATGATTTATATGTGGGCGGCCAGACAAAAGCTATTATTAAGCCCAGTAAAAAAACAATTAGCGCCGTGCTTACAATAGCGGTTTTTCGTCTACTGACAATTGCCAGATAATCTTGAATACTTTTTTCCTGTTCTTCCATTTTTTTTCACATGTTGTTATCGCCTGAGCGATTTAAATAATTAATAACTGCTTACTAGCCTTGGCCAGTGTAAAGTCAAATCAATAAAAACTGCATTTGACTCTGCATCTCTATCCTGAACAGTATAACTTTGATTTAGATACCGATATCTAAGACCAAGATTCCAGTTTCTGTTTAATCTGTAACGAATCGCGGGTTCTATACGATATTCCTGTCTATCAAACCGTGAATTGACCTGGAGTGGACCATCCTGGACAGTATCTGTCTCAAACGCATTGAGTATTAATGTAGTTGTAAATCTCTCTGTATTACTGATACTTAATTGATAGGTTATATCACGCCGTTCCTGAGCACCACCAAAACTGGAGGGAGAAATGGTTCTACTGACACGAAAACGCTGGGATGTTGTTTCTGATGTCAGATTATACAACATATTAACAACCGTACCATTGCTCTGCGTCTTTATATCACCCAATACCGGCCCACCAGTAGGCTGATTCGACCGCGTAGTATCCAGACTTCGACCACCCAGGGATAAACTCAAATCCGAAAGCTGATTAATCGTATATGTATAATCCATCTGCAACACGACCTGGTTGTACGACAGATTACTATCAGGACTATCATATTCAGCATAAGAGCTGGTAAATCCAATACTGTGCTTTTCCAGCACCTGCCAGTTTGCCAGTAACTGCGCACTATTATATTTGTAATCTGTGAAATTAAAATTTCCGATTACTTCATCATAACTAACATCCGTTGCACTCAGGCTGAAACTAAGCTGTGAGGTTTCACTCATGCTCCAGATAACTGAAGGGGCAATCGTTGCCGTTGTACGATCAGTTCGATCATCTAGTATCCCTACATTCGGATTGGCCGTATCAAAATCAGTATCAAAATTGGAATTTTGATCATAACTGGCATTCAAACGCCAGTTAGAACGCTCTGTCTGTCGGCCACCATCAAATACGAAAAACACATTATTACTGTCTGCATTTTCAATTCCCGGGAAGCGGGTGATCCGCCCCCTGGCATCAATCGAGATGTCCCATAATTGTAGTTCTTCACCCTTGAACTTTACCCTGGGGTCAAACGTGTAGCCCACCGAGTCAGGATTATCTGTACTTGAGCGTATCTCTGCCTCTGAACGCATCCGAACATTGTCATTATATTGCGTTCGCAAATTGATCGTGGGCTCAGTTTTCCACTCAGCACCATTAGCTGACATGGCAACAGCTAAACCACTCATGAACAAAATAAACTGATATAAACGCGTTCTAAATCCCATACTATTCCCTGAACACATACCTTAAGGCACCACGACAACATCACCACTTTTCAGAATAATATCCTGGTGCAGCTTAGAGCCATTGGCCACTTCATCATATTCAAAGGGTATACTCTTAATATTGCCATTTACACGACGTAGTATCTTAATGTTATTAGAACTGGCATAAGCATTTAGCCCTCCTGCCATCGCCAGAGCCTGCATAACATCAATATAAGCAGAACCAACATACTCTCCGGGACGGTTAACTTTGCCCACAACGAAAATTTTATTGTTCTGAATTTGCCTCACAGACACCGTCACCACAGGATCAGGGATATAACGTTTAATTTTATCGGCTAACAGCTTCTGTAACTGCAAAACACTCTTGCCACCTGCCTGGATATCGCCCGCCAACGGAAAGCTCATACCCCCATCTGGGCGTATCAGCACCTCCTGCTGCAAACCTTCTTCCTTCCAGACATTAATATTCAGCACATCACCTGGCCCTATAGCATAGGCAGGTACATCTGCGGGTACTTTGGGCGCTGCGGCCAGTGCATACTGCAGGGACAGTATAAAGACAAGCAGACCTCGGGAAAATATGTTCAAAACGCTTTGATACCCTAGTTTTATGTTTTTATTCATTAATAATCGCTAATATGATATCCATACAAATGTCGAGACATAATAGGCAATCCAGAGGCATGATGCAAAGACTTTTCAGCCTTAAACTCGGAAAAATCAGTAGAGTCACGAAAATCTGCGCAAGTTCCTGATCTGTATAACTATATGAAAAAAGTATTTATCACCAATCAAGGTGGCTTCACATTTTTTCATTACGCTATTCAAATCAATAACTTATACATTTTTTTCGCGCCCAACTGATTAATCCAGGTTAAATATTTATATTGTATATCAATGACTTATACTTTACATTACATAGTGCATGGAGCAGACACCCCTCAATCGAAGCATCAACTCTAATCCCTGTATCTCACCGTAGTTAACCTGCGTTTTTCCAGAGAAGATGAGCACCGCTTCACAAAACAAAACTCTCCATGCGCAGCCGCTCCCTGTTCAACTGTAACCATTGCAGCGCAATAAGAGGCGTGGCAGAACTGATTTCCCCCGATGCCAACAAATCATGGCAATCATCATAATCAACCACAACGACCTTTATATCTTCATGCTCATGCGCCAGCCCGTGTATACCCGAGGCCTGATCACTGTCTACCAGTGCGCAAAGGACATGTACTTTCTCTGTGCAACCACCGGGGCTGGGGTAATAACTGTACACCGTTTCAAAATTATGCACCGCGATACCCGCTTCTTCCATACATTCTCGCCGCGCAACATCCGTAATCGACTCCCCCTGCTCCACCATGCCGGCAACAATTTCTAACAACCAGGGGCCATTCTCATCCTCAATAGCACCCACCCGAAATTGCTCAATTAACACCAGTCTGTCCCTGGACGGGTCATAAAGAAGAACCGCCACCGCATCGCCACGATAAATCAGCTCACGCTGAACCTCCATTTCACCGCCCGCATAGGTTTGATGCCGAAGATGGCATAGATCTACTTTTAAAAAGCCTCGGTATCGAGGCTCTGATTTAAGTATTTTCCACTTCATAGTATCTCCCCCAAAATGTCCCGACTTATACCTCTCATAGCCTGTACTCAGAGTTTTTCAACGCACTCATGCACCAGCGCCGGCCCCTGATAGATAAAACCAGTATAAATCTGCACAAGGCTCGCACCCAGCTGTATTTTCACCCGTGCATCTTCGCCACTGCTTATACCACCCACCGCAATAATCGGTATTTGCTGATCAAGATGCGCCGCCATCACCTGTAATGCGTGATCCGCTCTCTCTTTTAATGGCCTGCCACTCAGGCCGCCCTGCTGATTAGCCTCAGGCAGACCTTCTACACCTTCGCGAGAAAGCGTGGTATTGCTCACAATCACACCGTCAACTGAATATTCAATAAATGTTTTAGCCAATAGCTCAATAGCATCGTCCGTCATATCAGGTGCCACCTTCACAACCAGAGGCACATAACGATCCTGCTGCTGAGTGAGCTCTCTTTGTTTAAACTTTAAATCTCGCAATAAATTACGCAATGTATCACCAAACTGTAAATCACGTAAGCCGGGGGTGTTAGGCGAAGAGATATTAATCGTTATGTAGTCTGCATGGCTATACACTTTTTCAAGACAAACCAGATAATCATCCACTGCATGCTCTTCAGCTGTATTCCTGTTTTTGCCTATATTAATACCCAATACGCCTTTGAATCCAGAGCGTTTCACATTCTCCAGCAGGTGATCAACACCTTTATTATTAAACCCCATTCGATTAATAATAGCCTGCGCACCCACCAGCCGGAACAAACGCGGCCTGTCATTTCCGCTCTGTTCCAGCGGCGTTACTGTGCCAATTTCAACAAACCCAAAACCACAGGCTGATAGTGCATGAAAATACTCACCATCCTTGTCGAGGCCCGCCGCCAACCCCACTCGATTTGGAAAGTTAATACCCATTACACTAACCGATTTTTTAATATCTACTGTCCCAAAAAACAACGCGATTAAATTAAGTTTATGCAACAGGTTTAAACCACGCAATGACAACTCGTGGGCCGTTTCTGCCTTAAACAAAAACAAAATCCGTCGGGCTAAACCATAAGGCATTAGTGCCATGTTATATTCTTCTCTTATTCACAAAACACGCTACATCGGTTCATAATACTCAATCATCAACTGCACGCTTTTCCGATTTCTAAACTCATTCACATCCAGCCTGTAAGCGGCTCGAATAAAACCATCGCTCTGCTGCATTTTAGACACAGGGGAATTAAATGCAATTGCAGAAATGGGCTTATCGGCATCTTCTGCCTGTAGCTCCATTTTTATATGCTTTTCCCCCACAACTCGCCAGTCTATCACCTCAAACTCACCGTCAAAAACAGGCTCAGAAAAGCTCTGCCCCCATGGGCCTGCATTGCGAATTGCCTCAGCCAGCGCCAGATTAAGATCACCACTGCTCAACTCACCATCAGACTCAATCACACCCTGCAAAGCCGCTTTATCCAGTACCTGCTCAACAATTGAGTTAAGCGCTGCTTCAAAGCGCCTGAAATCAGACTTCTTCAAACTCAGCCCTGCCGCCATCGCGTGTCCTCCAAATTTAATAATCATACCCGGATTCTGACTCGACACCTGCTCTAGCACATCACGAATATGCAAGCCCTTAATTGAACGTGCAGAGCCTTTGATAATTGACTCATTATCATTCGCAAAAATAATCGTTGGGCGATTATATTTTTCTTTAATACGGGAAGCCAGAATACCCACCACTCCCTGGTGCCATTGCGGATTATACAGGCTTATTGCATAAGGCAACTTCGTCTGATTCATTGATGACTCAAGATATTTCAGGTTTTTATCTGCCTGTTGTTGCATGTCCTGTTCAATTTTTCTGCGATTTTTATTTAACTGGTCAAGCTGTTCAGCTATTGCCGCTGCCTGATTAGCATCATCCGTTATTAAACACTCAATACCTAACGACATATCATCCAGACGGCCTGCAGCATTTAGCCGTGGGCCAATTGCAAACCCCAGATCACTTGCAACAATTCGATTAATATTTCGCCCTGAAACACTTAAAATTTGCTCAATTCCCACACAGGCTTTACCTGCAAGCATCCGCTTTAAGCCCTGAAACACCAGAGTGCGATTATTGGCATCCAGTGGCACGACATCTGCCACTGTCCCAAGTGCAACCAGATCCAGTAAATGAGCCATATTAGGCTCCGTTAACTGTTTATTAAAATAACTCTGTTCACGTAATTTAGCCCGAACCGCCAGCATAACATAAAATATCACGCCCACTCCGGCCAGATTTTTACTGGAAAAGCTACAGCCTGGCTGATTTGGGTTAACAATAGCATTCGCATTCGGCAATGTGGCACCCGCAAGATGATGATCAGTCACAATCACATCAATACCCGCCTTTCTGGCCGCAGCAACACCTTCTAAACTGGAAATTCCATTATCAACTGTAATCAGCAGGCCAGGCTTATCTTCTCCCTCCCTGCCTTTACAGGCAACTGCCACCAGTTCAGGACTTAAACCATATCCATAATCAAACCGATTTGGCACCAGATATGATACTGGGCAATGACCAAGCATTTTAAATGCTCGGTAACAAACCGCCGTACTGGTTGCTCCATCCGCATCAAAATCCCCCACTATGAGTATGCTCTGATGTGTTTTAATCGCATTAATAATGATCTCAACAGCGTCATCAATCCCTTTCAAACCGTTAAATCCAAGAAGGTTTTTCAAAGAATATTCAATTTCATCAGGCGATTTTATCTGCCGATGGCTGAGCACTTTCTGCAACACAGGATGCAAAGCAGATGCCTTAAGCTCTGCTGCAATCTGCCCTGTAATACGCCTGATTTTTTTTAATTCCACACTTATTCCGGTACGCTAAAATAAAATTCAATATCTTCTACAGGCTTCCAGAATTTAATCAACTGCCCACGATTCACTTTAAACACACGCCCATCACAGGGATAAATATTAACCTCATCTACAACCCCGGCTTTTAACAGTTCAATAATGCGTGGAAATTGCTCACTGCAAAACACCCTCAATGCCTCTAACCATGCATCAATATCTCCGTAGCAAACAGACTCATATAACTGCTCCAGAACAACCAGGCTACCCGCCTCTAATGTATTTTTATCCACCAGTGACTCTACGGGTAAATGCACACACGTTTTACTCACGCATTCAGCTAGTGCCAGAACCAGCGCATTATCGAGCTTATTACCCTGTTTATTATTCTGTATATTATTCTGGCCATTATGCCCTGTAGCATCCGTGTATATTTTTTGATACCTGTTTATACACTTATCAGAATCACTCGTTTTCTGGTTAGTTTTTTCGATTTGGCCAGGTTCCACACACTGGTCCCATAACCATAACCCATTTATAGTCAGCTGCCCCCTGGCTTCACGCAACTGATTTACCTCATGCTGAAAAAACAGCATCTGGGCTTCATTCAATATACGCCGCCACCACAGCGCATCTTCGCCCTCAGGCATAAAATGCTTAATGTCACGTCCCAGTGAATAATCCAGTGCATTGAACTTTAAATTTAGCTCCCTGTCCGTTTGTAAATACCAACGATGTGGATTACGACCATGCAGACGTATACCATCCACCTGAAAATGCAGATTAAATGCATTAATGAGCGCATGCATTTCTTCATCCTGAGGTAAAAAAAGTGGGCTGCCCAGTAAAACGGCATGATCAGCTTCAGCTTTAAAATGCACAGGATCCGCTCGATAGAAAAAACCACTGGAGGTATCAATTCCATCATACTCGGCAGTCAGCTCGCACTGACTCGTTTTGCCTTCAGATAAATTTATTGCCCCGGCAATAAGATCAACCAGTGTAGAAAAAAGACTTGAACACTCACCCGATTGCATCTGCGCTTTACTGAGCCATTTTTTCAACGGTTGAAAGCCTGATTCATTTAATTGAAGATGAATATGCGGTGGAATATTTTCGGAAAGATCCGCAGAAAACGGCCCTAACAGGCCCGGAATAACAAGATCAACCGTCTTCATTTAAATGAACGCTGCCGGACCACTTCAAACAGGCACACGCCGGTTGCAACAGACACATTCAGGCTTTCCACCTGACCAGCCATCGGCAACTTCACCAGTTGATTACAGTTCTCGCGGGTTAAGCGTCTCAGGCCTTTTTCTTCTGCCCCCATAATCAGTGCCAGCTTTCCATCCAGCTTCGCATCATATAACAGTGCCTCAGTTTCATCTGCCGTGCCTATAATCCAGACATCATTATCTCTGAGCTGTTTTAGTGTACGAGCCAGATTAGTCACCTGAAAAAAAACCAGACTTTCGGCAGCACCGCAGGCGACTTTGCGCACCGTAGGTGTTATACCTGCAGCTCGATCTCTGGGCACAATTACCGCGTCAACGCCCGCGGCATCTGCAGTACGCAAACAGGCCCCCAGATTATGTGGATCAGTTACCCCATCAAGTACCAGCAGTAGTACGTTTTCTTTTAGCAGTATTTTATCCAGTGAAAACTCATCCGGTTTTAATGTTGACTTATAGCAAACCGCCACGCCCTGTGTTTTATTACTGTCTGCCCGCTTTTGCAAGTCTGTTTTTTTCAGATATTCAACCGAGATTCCCTGCGATTCAGCAAACTGAACCAGCAGGATCATACGTTTATCATGGCGATTTTTTTCTACCAGTAATTGCAGAATATTAGCCGGGTCATTGCGTATGATAGCTTCAACCGAATGGAAGCCAAAAATAATTTCGGGTTGTGTAGGTTTCATGTATGGGTGCTAATATTTAAATTTGGCTAATGGATAAGCTCACACAGCTTTATCTTGCCGCATTAAGCCGAGATATGTGATCATTTAGCACATAATCAAAAAAATCTGCACCCGACAATCCAACAATACGCTCAACCAGCTCTTTTCCCTGTGCATTAATAAACAATATTGTTGGAGTCACTTCAACATCATACCTTAAGGCCAGTTGATCTCCCCCCATCAAATTGCCCTTTTCATCTCGTATCATTGCAAATTCATCAATATCTACCTGCCTGAAAAGAACCTTATCTGCATAATCACCCGACTGAATCATAGGAATCAGGTAATGTTGTTTAATGGCTTCACAGTAGTCACAGTCCTCGGCACTAAACAACAGTAACACAGGGAGTTTTGATTGCTCTGACTGCTGCTTTAACTTCCTCAGGTCTGTAACGTCTTTAATCTCAGAAGCCGCTGACACATTCAGTGACAACGAAAGCATCATAAAAAGCAGGCAACGCCGATAAAAGTCACTTAAGACAACAGATTTTTTCATACCCGTTTACTCATCTTTTTTTCTTTTTTACTTTTTTCTTAGGTGCTACTTTTTTAACCACTTTCTTCTTAGGTGCTACTTTTTTAACCACTTTCTTCTTAGGTGCTACTTTTTTAACCACTTTCTTCTTAGG
>VAOX01038092.1_pt1 | contig 31301 bp, 24 predicted proteins | sample 3393891 | NCBI WGS metagenome assembly VAOX01 (sample SAMN08290429, study PRJNA428436) | hydrothermal vent metagenome | isolation source: Deep-sea hydrothermal vent chimney | place: Indian Ocean: Southwest Indian Ridge | depth 2822 m m
GATGGCGAGAATCTTATTATCAAACGGTATTACCATATTGGCTTCGCGGTAGACACCCGGGATGGTTTGGTCGTGCCAGTAATCCGCGATGCCGACCGGAAAGGTGTGTGGGAAATCGCCGCCGAGATGAGTGCGTTGTCCGCCAAGGCACGAGACAAAAAACTTTCCCTCGCGGAAATGCAGGGTGGCACATTTACTATTTCCAGTCTGGGAGGAATCGGTGGCACCTACTTTACCCCGATCATAAATCTGCCGGAAGTGGCAATTCTCGGTGTCTCACGCGCGGCCATCCGGCCAGTCTATCAAAACACCCAACTCGAACCATGCCTCATGTTGCCATTGTCATTGTCTTATGACCACCGGGTGATCGACGGCGCGCAAGGCGTGCGATTCACCACAGCACTGTGCAAGTTGCTGGCCGATGTGCGGCGATTGCTGCTGTAACCAGCCATGGCGGAGCCGTGTGTACACGAAATCGCCTTACAATCTTACCTGTCGATTGGCAAAACAGTAGCGCTTCGGCCATGCTGCCGATGCCGATAGGCATGACACTCGCAAGAGATAATTTAACGATAAAAGCAGACCGATCATGAATAAACTGATTGAAATCAACCTACCTGACATTGGTGACTTCAATGACGTGGAAATAATTGAAGTCCTGGTTCAGCCTGGTGACATCATCGAACAGGACACGCCACTGATCGCCCTAGAAAGCGACAAGGCCACGATGGAAATTCCCTCGCCCTATGCGGGAAAAGTGAAAACGCTGAAGGTTAAGCAAGGTGACCGCGTATCCAAAGGAAGCCTCATCCTCACGCTGGAAGCGGAAGAAACACCCGCCGTAGTAGAAACCCCGGTGCCGGCATCACCAGCAGCGCAACTGGTCAGCACGCCAACGTCTGCCGATGCGGAAATCCATGCCGACGTCCTCGTATTAGGTGCTGGGCCGGGAGGATATACGGCGGCATTTCGCGCCGCCGATCTCGGTCAGCGTGTCGTGCTGGTGGAACGTTACGCATCTCTTGGTGGAGTTTGTTTGAATGTTGGCTGTATACCGTCTAAAGCACTGCTACACGTCGCCAACAGCATCACTGAAACCGAGGAAATGGCCAACCATGGGATAAATTTTGGCCAGCCGACCATTAATCTCGACCAGGTTCGTGCCTGGAAAAACAGCGTGGTGTCACGCCTGACCGATGGACTGACTACCTTGGCGAAGCAACGCGGCGTTCGCGTCATCCATGGCAACGGCTATTTTATCGCCCCTCATCATCTCAAAGCAGACACGGCTGATGGCGAGCGCACCATCACATTCGACCACGCCATTATTGCCGCTGGTTCCCACGCAGTACAAATTCCAGGGTTTCCCCATGACGATCCACGGATTATGGACTCCACCGGTGCCTTAGCACTAACGGAAACGCCAAAGCGATTGCTGGTGATCGGCGGTGGCATCATCGGCTTAGAGATGGCGACTGTTTACCATGCACTTGGCAGCGCTGTCACGGTGGCAGAACGCGGCGACACGCTAATTCCAGGTTGTGACCCGGATTTAGTACGCCCGTTGCGCCGACGAATTGAAAAACGTTACGAGAATATCCTGCTCAACACGCAAGTCACTCGGATCACCCCTCAATCCGATGGATTACACGTCACATTCGCTGGTGACCACGCCCCCGAACCACAACGGTTCGACCGAGTGCTGGTGGCGGTCGGGCGGCGTCCCAACGGCAACGCCATTAGCGCAGAAAATGCCGGCGTCACCGTTAACGCACAAGGATTTATCCCGGTAGATGCGCAGCAGCGCACCAACGTCCCGCATATTTTCGCCGTCGGTGATATTGTAGGACAGCCGATGTTAGCCCACAAAGCGACGCATGAAGGCAAGGTGGCGGCGGAAGCTATCTCTGGCCACCCCAGCGCATTCGATACCAGCGCAATTCCCTCGGTTGCTTATACTAACCCGGAAATAGCGTGGGTAGGATTAACTGAAACGGAAGCTAAAATCCGTGGCATCACCATAGAAAAAGCTGTGTTTCCCTGGGCAGCAAGTGGTCGGGCACTCTCATTGGGGCATGATGAGGGAATGACTAAACTGTTAATTGATGCGACAACGCGTCGCATCGTCGGCGCGGGCATCACTGGCCCCCATGCCGGTGAATTGATCGCCGAAGCGGTACTAGCGTTGGAAATGGGCGCCGACGCCGAAGACATGAGTCTCACCATTCACCCGCATCCGACCTTGTCGGAAACACTGGGATTAGCCGCTGAGATGGTGGAAGGCACCATCACCGACTTATACCTTAAACGGTAGTCATGTCACAAGAATGAGGTCGTTTTCCAATGTCGATATGGACTTATGAAGATGCATTTCCGGCACCAACCGAGGCTGACGTTACTCGTGAGTCGTGCCCATTTTGCGAATCTGAGGTGGACTATATCTCAACCATAGCCGATAAAGTTCTCAAAGCAGAAATTCGGTTATGCCACAGGTGTGGGTGGTGGTGCAGAAATGAACGTTACCGCATTCAGAGTTTCAATGAATTCGAAGCTTCAACTATGCTCCGACATAACTACTCAATGGAAGGAATATGTGCCCAACTGCGAAATCTCGACCTCGCTGACATAACTATCCCACTAAATGATGTACGTAACTATTTGATTATCAAGTACAATAACAGATTCGACGTTGCTCCACGGAAGCTAGAAGAACTTGTCGCAAGCGTTTTTCGCGATTATGGCTACAATGCCGAGGTAACCGCCTATCAGAAAGATGGTGGTATTGATGTCATTCTTTCCAAGAACAATGAGAATATTGGTGTCCAAGTTAAAAGGTATAAAAACAGTATTGAGGCTGAGCAAATTCGATCATTCGCTGGCGCATTGATCTTAGGTGATCATCCGTCTGGTATTTTTATGACAACGTCGGTGTTTCGATCTGGCGCTGTGGATGCTGCACAACGTTTTACATCGCGAGGCATTCCTATCGAGCTGATTGATGCTAAACGTTTCTACGATGCGTTGAAACTAAGACAAAAGACTGATCTCTCCAAGGACAATCTTGAGGAATTTGTATATAGCCTACAAGCCATTGGGGAGAGCAAGACAACTTATGAGGATGAAGGTCCATACTGAATCCGGCATAACGAGGTGCTCGCTCGGGTGCAATATATATATTACGCTTCGTTGGCTGCCACGCAGCTTTGTCGTTCCCGACATAGACAGACAAGAATGGATTGATTAGGATTCAACTTTACTTATTCCAATCCCGCCACATGAACGCGCTCACGTTCGACACGACCACTCTACCGCGCCAGCAGCACAATAATTACCGGGCCTACGCTGCGCGGAACTACCTCGTTTGGCGCACAGATGCCGCCTCGCGGGCCACCCTGCCTATGCAGCGCGGGGTGCCCTGTTGGCGCTGAGCGGTCAGCAAGCTAGAGCCACGCTCATGCGACGCCGAGAACGTCATTGCCGTACACCGATGCAACACAACGGTCGGCACGCACTCAATTACGAATCCTCCGGTGCGCCATGAATGCAGACGTAGGCAACGATGACATATTTCTCGGCCGCCAACCAATCGTCGATCATAAACGCGGCATCGTTGCCTACGAATTGTTGTTTCGCACGGCACACAACAAAACTTCTGCCGATGTCTCTGATGACCTACTTGCCACCGCCAGTGTCATCATTCAAGCATTCTCTGAGTTGGGCATCGAGGATGTCCTGGGCAACAACAAGGGGTTCATCAACGTCAGTTACGACCTCCTCATGGTCGAGCTGGTGGAATTGCTGCCAAAAGAACGAGTCGTGTTGGAATTGCTCGAATCCATCGTCCCATCGGAAAAGGTTATCGAGCGCTGCCGGGCGCTCAAGGAACGTGGTTTTATCCTCGCCCTCGACGATTTTGTCTTCGACGATGCATTTATCCCTCTGCTCGATATTGTCGATATCGTCAAAGTCGAGTTGCCGGCACTCACTGACGCTGAGCTGCGCGACCATGTGCAGCTATTAAGGAACTGGCCGGTACAACTCCTAGCGGAAAAGATCGACACACCACAGCAAGCTGAATATTGTCTATCACTCGGTTTTGAACTGTTCCAGGGCTACTATTTTGCCAAACCGGTCACTCTTAGCGGCAAACGTGCTGATCCCGCCAAACTTGCACTGCTGCGATTGGTTGGCCTGGTGCTAGGAAACGCGGAAACCGATGAAATTGTGCAAGAATTTAAACGCGACACAGGATTAACTTATAATTTGCTACGATTAGTCAATTCCGTCGCCTTCGGTACACGCCGACAAATCACCTCGATTAATCACGCCATCAGCATCCTTGGTCGACGTCAGTTACAACGCTGGCTGCAATTACTGCTATTCGCCCACGCCCCCGGCGCGGCTATGCTGAACGATCCTTTGTTGGTCCTGGCTGCGACCCGAGGACGACTGATGGAATTATTAGTCCAACGAGTTTTTCCCAACAACCAGGACATGGAAGACCAAGGATTCATGGTCGGCATCATGTCGCTATTAGACGTGCTGCTAGGTATGCCGCTAGAGCATATACTAAATCAGCTGCGCCTGACCGACGGCGTCCGTGCGGCGCTACTCCATCACCAAGGAACGCTAAGTCCGCTGCTACGCCTCACCGAACAATTAGAGCAAAACAATTACGACGGTGTGATCACCATCCTCGACACCCAGCCAAAAATCTCGCTAGGGCAACTAACCATGGCGCAACTAGATGCGATCGGATGGGCCTCCAGCATCAGCACACCGGCAGCTGAATCAAACGAAGGCGCGTGATGCCCGTTCATATTCCGCTGCCGCCCGCGTTCCCGATACACCGGCCTGGGAGTGGGGCCACCTTCATCCCGACAGCTATCGACACCGCAACCAGTGTCACCACTAGAAAGCATTGCATTCTCTCGTGGACTGTCTAGAATGAAAATCCTTATCAGGAAGGAGCCGCGCCATCATGAAAAAAGCCTCTCCACGTAAGGCCAACCACGGCTCCAACGCGCAGCAGCCTGATCTGGATTGGAGCCAGGTACGAGAAACCCTGTTAATGCTGGAATTGGCCATTGCCCAAATAGACATGGCGATGAAGGACAGCGACGGCTCGGTGGACGTGCTAACGAATTCATTTACGTCGATGTTCGGCTTAGTCAAGGTAATTGCTAATACCGCCAGCTCACTACCAGATGAAGACGCATCCGATGCTGCTAAGGCCACGATCGAAGAACATTGTGGCCAAGTGACCGCGATGATGCAAAAGGCAATTGTCGCTTTTCAATTCTACGACAAACTGTCTCAGCGATTAAGCCACGCCAACCACAGCATCAATGCGTTAGCTATGCTAATTTCGGACCCATCCCGCCTGTATAGTCCGTCTGAATGGAAAGCGCTGCAAGAAAAAATAAAGGCCAAGTACACTATGGAAGAAGAACGCGCCATGTTTGACGCCGTCACACAGGGCAAAAGTGTCAAACACGCCCTAGCCGCATTTACCCAGCAAATGAGGGAGAAAAAACCACAAGCTAGTGATATCGAATTGTTCTAACCTAAACGCCGGGAAGCAATCACGCCGCCACTAGCGCCCCAATAACCGCCATCACACCACGGGTGCCGCTGGACGTATCGAGGTACTATGTCTAGCGGTTTTTAATTTTCGTCGGGCAATTTATCTGCTGTTTACCACGACAAATTTATCGGCGCCACTCATTGCCTGCTCGCACGGCCAGCCACACTTCTGAGACACGCGGCACCTCGCCCTAGAAAAAACCGGCCTAACGCATCACACCAGACTAATAGATTGTTGCCGCGATTGAAGCCTATTCCGCCACGCCACCTAACGCCAAGAAAAAAAGCCCGATGCCATATATACTGACACCCTTATGCTGATGGCTCATCACTCACGACTCCGAATACTCTTCCGCACTGCCTTCATTACCGCGGAAGGATTCAGTCTAGCAATACCGCTTCTCGCCGCGCCGCTTCCCGCCGTCGTTACCGCCGCACTGCGAGAAGCAAACATTCCCCTGAACAATATCGGCGTCTACGTACAAAACGTTAATGCCTCTCAGCCGCTACTCAATTACCGTGGACAGCAACCAATGGCCCCAGCGTCCACGATGAAACTCCTGACAACGGCCGCCGCATTGGAACAACTGGGACCAGATTTTACCTGGAAAACAAAAATTTACGCTGATGGTCCAATTAAAAATGGCATACTGCACGGTAATTTATATTTGAAGGGATACGGCGACCCACTGCTTACTTTGGAACGTTTCTGGATGCTGCTGCACCAACTGCGTCAAACCGGCGTGCGTATCATCCGTGGAAATCTGATACTAGATCAGCGTTACTTTCACATACATTATCGTAACCCCGCCACATTCGACGACAAACCTTATCAGCCGTATAACGTCGCGCCAAACGCCCTCACCGTTAATTTTCGGGCCACCGAGTTCCGCTTTCTGCCAACACTGGCAGGCCGTCACACGATACGAATCATTGTCGACCCGCAGCTAGGCGGCGTTCGGATTATTAACCGATTACGCCTAACACCTGGAGCTTGCGGTGCTTGGCACGAGCGACTTAGACAACACATTTATGCTTCGCACCACCGCATAACGGTACAATTTGATGGTCGCTACGCTGCCGCCTGCGGGGAAAAGTCGGTATATCTTAGCCTTTATCGGAATAATGAGTACATCTACTGGGTATTTAAACAGATTTGGGAAACGCTGGGCGGCACATTGCGTGGCGCGCTACGTGAGGGTGCAACACCGACGAACGCCCGCTTGCTTACCACGGCGAGTTCGCCACCGTTAGCTGTCGTGGAACGCAGTCTCAACAAATACAGCAACAACCTTATGGCGCGCCAATTATTCCTCACACTCGGCGCGGAAACTGCCGGGCCGCCAGGTACGCTGAAAAATGCGCGGCAAGCGATCCACCAATGGCTGCGCCGGAAAGGATTGGCTACCTCCGGTTTGATGATAGAGAATGGTGCTGGGTTATCGCGAACAACACGGATCGCTCCCCAACAACTAGCCGCCGTACTGCTCACCATGTACCACAGCCCCTTTATGCCGGAATACATCTCCACCTTGCCGATTGTCGCCGTGGACGGCACGATGAAACGACGCCTCACCCACGCACCAGTCGCCTCCCACGCTCATATCAAGACTGGCACCATCGATGACGTCAAATCGATCGCTGGTTACGTTCGCAGCCGCGATGGCAAAACCTGGGAAGTAGTCTTCCTCATTAACGATCCACATGCATCTGTCGGTGCGACGGCAGAAGACGCCTTACTAGAATGGATTTATCATTATCCGTCCACGGAAAACGGCAAAACACCGCACGCCAGCGCCCGGGAAACTAGGCCAGGATTGGGAAATTACCGCTAAAAAGGCTTACCTTGATCGCTGAGGATCAGTCTGAACCGTGACCCAAGACGATGACGATGAACCATTGGGACGCACTGTAACGCGTTCGCCTGGACTCAGACAACGGTAATCGCTCATCTTGTGCGTGTTTTGAATAGTAATGGTCCGGCCAGAGGGTAATTCGATCTGATTGTGACAGTGGCTGAGTCCTTGATCGTCCGGCATACAATTGGAATCTGTTTTGACAATGCCAACCGTCGGCCCTGAGAGCTTGCCTTGGATAACCGGCACGACATAGCGCCCCCCCCTGCCGTTTACATACCAAGAGGAAGGGCCTTGGACGCTACTAGGCAGTTTTGGCTCCCAAGCCCAGGCCACGGACGATAGTCCGGTAACTAGAAGTCCGACAACCACGATAGCCGGAATAATGCCTCGCCGACGAATATTGCATACGTTCATAAATCTTATCCTCTCGTATTCCGGAGCGCTTACCGCCCCAGCAACAAAAACAACCTAAATCTTATAATTAAGCACTCACAATGTTACGCGAACAAACACAGTAACTGTCAACTGGGAATCTAAGCTCTATGTTGACATAATGCCGTATTTTTACCGTTGCTAAATATAAAATCTCCTGGCATAGAGACATGACACTTGCCAATCAGCACCGATTTCACTGCCACTTTCCGCACAACACGACCAACTAGGCGGAAAGCGCACCTCAACGACCCCATAGGTAAGACCGCGCGACAGCACCATCAGTTCACTGAATATTAATCAAATTCTCGCTAATCACTGCTGTCCCGTTAACTGGAACAGAAAAGGCTTAAATCTCAATGAACTGTTACAACGTGAGTGCGACCAAACGCTGTAATAGAATGAGATTTAAGCCTTGGCTCATCATAACACCGTATTTTCACAGTTACTCAAATTTATCCACAGCACCGCACAAGCGCAGGTCATGGGCAGTCGATCGGGGCGCTGTTCAATGACGGTGTTCACGCATCGCTCCCAGTGCGCAAACGATCGAGCATCGATAAGGCTTTTTTTGGGGGTTCCAGGCAATCATTCGCAATCTCCAGCTTGCGCTGCAGACGACTATTCTCCTGGCGAAGCTGTTCGTTGCGGCGTTGTTCCGGTGTTCTCGACGGCGTCGGCCCCGGCGTACTCTTACGCAACCCGTCAACGCTGCGTACGTTTCTCAAGGCTCGCTTCCGGCGTCACTTGGTTTTCGAGTAGTTCCGAGGCAAACTTTGGCATCTCAATCGGTCCTGTATCCATGGCCCTGAAATCTATGTCATCTCAGACAACGTGTGCCTGGCATCAGGTTGACACACAGGGGTGACGCGTTCATGCCGCCATATTTGGCCCGCCATTTGTAAAAACCGGCACTGCTCATGCCGTGCTCGCGGCAAAGCTCAGGTACCGGCGTGCCGCACTCAGCCTGCTTCAAAATAGCAATAATTCGGCTATCTGTATAACAGAGACTTCTTCATAGTGAATCTCATCAAGTCAAAATACGAGAAAATTCTACTTCTGAAAACCTCTGGTTTTCGGGGGCATTACCCATCTTCCTGATGATGAACTTGGCTGTCCTGTTGAGGATCTTTTTTGCGCTGCGTAACGCTGACGTCGCAGCAGTTATGGCATCTTTATCGCCAGTTGGGCGAATACTACTCTTCCATCAAGGTCACCGATCGGTCATTGGTTATGATGCCCGGACAGCCAGCAAAACGTGCTGGCTTAATAAACATGCTTTAATTAGCGACGCGCCAGCACCGCCAGACTTTCTTAACTATTTCGTATGCTCGACGCACTGCCGCTGTCGTTTTGGCGCTGCCGTGTAATATCTGTCCCATAGTGCGTTCCTCCACTCAAGGGAGAATAACGCACTATTAAACGACAGGACTAAACAACTAGCCACTTTGTCGTCTCGGTAGTAAAACACGCGTTGAAAGCGCCGCCTCCAAGAAAAGATATCATGTACTATGATGAGGAGTGCATTTAGCACAACCCTTTCGGAATCAAGGGTGTCCTCCCATGATTGACTACCCAATAACGTTCGAGCAATTCCTAACCATTTAGGAGACAAGACATGGCCAGCTATTCAAAGATCGTTGCAATGTTTTTTGCCGGAAGTGTAATGCTGACAGTAGGAATATCTCCTACCATGGCTGCCATGGGAATGACTAGCCCATCTATGGGCAATCCTTGTCACGCAGTCGCAAGAAACCCTTGCGCGGTAAGCAAAAAGATAGATAAGAATCTGCTCATTCGCCCCGCCGGAACCAAGTTAATGGTGAGAAAACGTCAAACATTAATCAAAGAGGGACAACGCCTATGGCATGACAAGTCGTTAGGCACCAACGGCCTATCCTGCGATAGCTGCCATCACGATCACGCCGCGTTCCGCGCTTCTTTCGCCAAGCCTTATCCTCATTACGTCACAATGCCTGGCCAACAGGCCGGAATGAAAAAAATACACTTGGATGAAATGATCCAATTTTGTATGATTTCTTCCTTGGCGGCTAAACCGTTACCGTGGAATTCTCGCAAGCTCGCCGCGCTCACTGCCTATACAAAAACCGTTCAAAAAAGTTTCAAGCCGTCGGCGCCTATGGACAGCATAAAAGGAAACAACCCGTGCCACCCAAATTCTATGGGAAAGATACGCAACCCCTGCCAGCCAAAAATGGCAAACCCTTGCGCGGCTAAGCGTTAACAGCTGGACACGAAAGGAAAACAATGCGGCAGCACAGTGGCATTTTTCTGGGTACTGTGCTTCTTCTACTCATTGAGGGTGTGGGGTGGGGCGCGACGCCACCGCAACATCCACCCAGCAACAAACAATCCATCGCATCGTTTCTCTCTTGGTATTGGGCGCGACCCTTGTCAGCGCAAGGCAATGCGCCCAGCGACTTCAGCCGTTTGGAAGCATCCCTCACGCCACGCGCATGCGGCACGTGCCATGTGAGCCAATACACTAACTGGAAAACAAGCCGCCATAGCCAGGCGATGGGGCCAGGTGTTATCGGCCAACTTATCGATACGCCACCGCACGCCACGTCGGCACGACAAGCCTGTCTGCAGTGCCACGCCCCACTAAAAGAGCAGGCGATGAATCTAACCGCCACATTGGCTAAGTTACCGCTTAAACCATTCGCCGAAATACCTGGCAAAAACACGATCAAGCCATTTTACCAACAGGGAGTAGTCTGCGCAGCGTGTCACGTGCGCCACAACCAACGCTTTGGTCCGTTACGGCGAATGGGTACGATCACCGCCAACACGCCTGGACTACCCCACGGCGGCTGGATTAGCGCAGCTGCATTTAAAGATTCCCGTTTCTGTGCGTCCTGCCACCAATTCGGCACGAACGGCTATGCACTCAATGGGAAGCTCCTGGAAAACACTTACGATGAATGGCGCGCAAGCCGCTTTGCCCGCCAGGGAATTAGTTGCCAGCGCTGCCATATGCCAGAGCGAAAGCACCTGTGGCGCGGCATACACGATCCCGTTATGGTTCGTAAAGGGTTGACCATTCACACGACCGGGCCGACCGTCAAAAACGGCAGCATCTCCGCCAGTTTGACGGTTAAGAGCACATGGATCGGCCATGATTTCCCAACATATGTGACGCCCACCGTCACCTTGGAAATCTACCAGACCGATCGGAATGGCAAAGTCCTGACAGGTACATTACACCACTACATTATCGGCCGAAAGATTTCACTGGATCTTACCCATGAATACCTAGATACCAGATTAGCACCTGGACAGCAAATACACCTCGACTACCGGCAACTCCGGCAACCCACAGCGACAGCGCTTATCTTCCGTATACGCGTAGAACCAGACGCCTTCTACCGCCGGTTTTACCAGGCAATGCTGCGCCAAGGGCAAGACTTGTCGACAAGAAGCAAGCGACTACTGGAACATGCGTTGAAAGACTCCATCGCATCAGCGTTCACCGCCTTCCAGCGACGTCGGCCATTTTAGCTCAGCGCCATACGCCAATTGAAAGGGCTAGCCGCGTGTCGCGCGTTTGCGCTCGTTTTCGGTCAGGTAACGCTTGCGAAGACGAATGGACTGAGGTGTAATCTCCACGAGCTCATCATCGGCGATAAATTCTATGGCTGATTCCAGAGTCAATGAAACTGGCGGCGTCAGCGTAATCGCGTCATCTTTACCAGAAGCACGGACATTGGTAAGCTTTTTGCCTTTGATCGGGTTAACCATCAAGTCATTGTCACGACTATGGATGCCAATAATCATGCCTTCGTAAAGACGATCGCCAGGACTTACGAACATCCGGCCACGATCCTCCAGGTTCCATAACGCATAGGCTACCGCTTCCCCCTTCTCAGTGGAAACTAGCACGCCGTTTCGGCGTGTGGGAATATCCGGTTTCAACGCCGCGTACTCATCAAACACGTGACTCATGATACCTGTGCCCCGTGTCATGGTAAGAAATTCTGATTGGAAACCGATCAAACCGCGGGCAGGAATACGATAGTCTAATCGCACCCGCCCGTGACCGTCAGACACCATGTCTTGCAGGTCACCGCGACGCGATCCCAGTGCCTCCATCGCCGCTCCCTGATGGGATTCTTCTACATCCACAGTGAGCAACTCGAACGGTTCACACTTAACCCCATCACATTCCTTTACCAGCACGCGCGGCCGCGACACTGCCAGCTCATAACCTTCACGACGCATATTTTCCAGCAAAATAGTAAGATGCAGTTCACCACGGCCAGACACACGAAAAATATCCGTGTCTTCAGTGTCTTCCACTCGCAGCGCCATATTGGTCAGCAGCTCCTTATGCAACCGTTCACGTAACTGACGACTAGTTACAAATTTCCCTTCCTTGCCAACGAGCGGCGAAGTATTAACCTGGAAATTCATGGTCAGGGTTGGTTCATCCACAACCAGCATCGGCAACGCCTCTGGCTGAGCTGGATCAGCTAGCGTCACACCGATACTGATTTCATCGATACCGCTAATCAACACAATATCACCAGCTTCGGCTTCATCCATGGACACTCGTTCCAGGCCGCGAAAACCCAACACCTGATTTACACGTCCTTTCTTCGAGGGGCCAGCACCGGCGAGAACAACGACATCCTGTCCCGGCCGCAGACGGCCACGATTAATGCGGCCAACACCAATACGGCCGACAAAACTGGAGTAGTCCAACGCACTAATTTGCAGTTGCAGGGGATGATCGGGGTCACCAGCAGGTGCCGGAACATGGGACAAAAGTGTATCGAGCAGGGGATGCATATCGCTGCTCTGCTTAGCCAGATCAAGTGTTGCATAGCCATTCAGGGCAGACGCATAGACTATGGGAAAATCCAATTGCTCGTCGGTTGCTCCCAATTTGTCAAACAGGTCAAACGTCTGATTCACTACCCAATCAGCACGCGCACCAGGACGATCGACCTTGTTGATTACCACAATTGGCTGAAGCCCTAGTGCCAGCGCCTTTTTGGTGACAAAACGGGTTTGTGGCATAGGGCCTTCTACGGCGTCCACCAACAACAACACGCCATCCACCATGGACAACACCCGCTCGACCTCACCACCAAAATCAGCGTGCCCAGGCGTATCGACAATATTGATGTGAACTCCTTCGTAGTCCACCGCTGTGTTCTTGGCGAGAATGGTAATACCCCGCTCTTTCTCCAGATCGTTGCTATCCATCACCCGTTCGGTGATTTGCTGGTGAGCGGCAAAGGTACCAGATTGCTGAAGGAGCTTGTCGACCAACGTGGTTTTTCCGTGGTCAACGTGGGCAATAATAGCGACATTTCGTAGGGCGCGCGACATTAGCGTAATTTTCCCGTTATTCTTAAAAAGGGCGCTATTCTACCATAGCCACTTGGTTTTTTTTAGAAATGTCCGTATAATTTGACCCCTCTTGTAGCTTAGGCTACGAGTAGATTCATCGCTCCCTGACCCTATCTCCAGACGCTGATTCAGCTGTCTGCGACCAAGAACAACCGGTTAGCGACGATGCTTGTGCGCTAGCTGATATTCCATACGGTTGCCTGACAAAGGCATCACGACCGGTCCAGTTTGCTTGCGCGATTTAACCAGCGACGGCCAGCGCCGTTTTTAAAGAATCATGGGTCAGCGCGCCCATGCCCGTCGCCCTTACGAAGGATATTTCATGTCATTTGAATCACTCGGCTTACATCCAGCCATTCTCCAAGCGTTAAGCGACTGCGGCTACCGCGACCCAACGCCTATTCAAGCGCAAGCCATCCCAGAAGCCATGGCTAATCACGATTTGATGGCATCAGCCCAAACCGGTACTGGCAAAACTGCGGCGTTTGTGTTGCCGGCGCTACAACGATTGAGTTCCCCCTCAGAAACAAAAGGTCGCGGACCACGTGTTCTAGTATTAACCCCGACACGAGAGCTAGCCGCACAAGTCGCCGCCGCTGCAACTCAATATGGCAAGCACCTACGCAAGGTCAAAACAATTAGCATTGTCGGCGGAGTTCCTTATCCGCTGCAGAACAAACTGCTGTCTCAGCCGGTAGAAATTTTAGTTGCTACGCCAGGCCGCCTGATCGACCATCTGAATCGCGGTCGCATTGATTTTTCGCGCTTGGAAATGCTTATCCTCGATGAAGCCGATCGAATGCTGGACATGGGCTTTATCGACGATGTGGAGAAAATCGCCGCCGCCACCCCCGCCAATCGCCAGACGTTGTTATTTTCCGCCACTCTGGAAGGTGGCATTGCCAAACTCGCGAAACGCTTGCTGACAAACCCCAAACTCATTCAAATCACCGCAACTCAAGCCCAGCACGATAATATCGAACAACGGCTGCATTATGTGGATGACCTCTCCCACAAGAACCGTTTATTGGAAGCGTTGTTAGAAAACACCGAACTCAACCAAGCCATTGTCTTTACCGCCACCAAGCGGGATGCTGACGACCTGGCTGATCGGTTGACCACCCGTGGCCATCACGCCGCCGCCATGCATGGCGACATGAGCCAGCGAGAACGCACTCGCACCTTGACGCGTTTACGCCACGGTGCCGTACGCATACTGGTCGCCACCGATGTTGCCGCTCGTGGTATTGATATCGCCGGCATCAGTCACGTCGTTAACTATGATTTACCGAAATCTCCCGAAGACTACGTGCACCGTATCGGCCGCACTGGCCGCGCTGGCGCGTCTGGAATCGCGATTTCCTTTGCTTCGGCACGTGACGGAGGCAATTTGAGCCGCATCGAGCGCTTCATTGGCCAACGCATCCAGTGCCATACATTGCCTGGCCTGGAACCTAAACGCGTACCACGCGCAACCCCCAAAGGTAAACCAGGCAACAGTCGCCCTTGGGACAAACGACGGCCAGCCAATCGTGCCAAAAGCGCACATTCAGCTTCCCGCCGCGCCTAGTGGGCGAGCGCGACTTCCCGGCGGGAAGTCGCGCTCAGTGCAAAGTTGATTCATCTCGTTATATAACAATGCGTGTAGATAACGCCATCAGACAGCGAAACCATTCACGATGGTGATCATCTATAAGCCTGTCCGCTGATGCGCTACACGATATAATCGTATTAGTCATGGTGATAACGCGCTCGACTGGACGGTCGTGTTGTTGACAAAGGCAGGCTGGCTCATGCCTGATGAGTCGACTGTCTTAACCTTGCCATCACAGAAAAACACCTGTTATCTTAAACTTGATAGCAGGTGTAAGCGTCTTGTAAGGCGAGTGTGATACAAAGGACTTTAGGTATTGATCGCGCCGTCCTGCGCCAACTCGAGATGCACTCCCGCACCATTCAGCAAGACGACGATCGTTAGGATGCGGAGAGAATCATGGCCATTGCTTGGCCACTTGGCGCCGCCAACACCACGCTACGACGCCAATCTCCCACACCTCAAACAAGAAAACCGCGTGCGATCAAACGCTACTGTCACGCATCATCGATGCCACACTGACAACACCGGGCGATCTACCCAGTCTGAAACAACTCGGCATCACCCACCATCAACGCAAATAACACGCTGTCCCCGGACAAAACTGCGCTGCAACAAGTATGGAACAATAACCCCGGTGGCGTTACCCGGCGATTCACCAGCGGCGCCCAGGGAATCGTCGTCCAGACCATCAATCTGACATTCAATGCCGCTAACCTAGAAAAGACCAACACGCTCGACAACGGTAAACTACAACGCTCGCGCCAGCAACGACCTGCTGATTTCCTTGCTGGCCTTCAACACCAGGATCTCATCGGCCAATCGGATGGATTTCCCTATTCATTTTGATGACGAGGACACAGCGGCCGAAATAACGCGACTTTGCAGCTAGCTGAGTGGCTTTAACACCAAGCTTACGATGCCGCCAGAATTTCCATCAATATATTTCGACTTCCCCCTAAAGTCCTTCCGCGTTTGTTCCGATATAATGACTAAACGTCAGGCATAGCATGCCTATTGTGCGTGACGCTGCCCGTCATTTTTAGTTAACAAAGCAATCAGCAGGAGAAAAATCATGAGTTCGTCATCGCTGGGCATATTGACCTCACCGGGAATCGGTTCAGGACTGGACATTAATAGCATTGTTAACAAGCTGATGACAGTTGAGTCACAACCACTGACGCTCATGGATAAAAAAGAGGGCAGTTACCAGGCCGAATTAACCGCCTATGGGACACTCCGCAGCTCTCTGTCAGCATTTCAGACAGCGCTGGGAAAATTGACTAATACGTCCAGTTTCAACTCGCTGCAAGCAACATCGGCAGACGCATCAACCGTCACGGCGAGCGCATCGCCCAACGCAACCGTCGGCAGCTATTCGGTACAGGTCAACGCGCTAGCGCAGCAGCAAAAAATCGAAAGCCAGGGCTACGCCGACACCACATCTACCATCGGCACCGGCACATTGACGTTCCAGTTCGGTACTATTAGCGGCGGCACACTAACCAACGGCGTCTACAGCGGCGCGACGTACACTCTGAACGCCAGCAAAGCAGCGCAAAGCGTCACCATCGACACCGCGCACGAGTCCCTATCAGGCATCAGAGACGCGATCAATAATGCCCAGATCGGGGTCACTGCCACCATCATCAATGACGGGTCGACCAACGGTTATCATTTAGTACTCACGTCAAAAGATAGTGGTGTCGCCAACAGCCTTAAAGTCAGCACTGCCAGCACAGGATTAGCCGCCGCATTGGGATACGATCCGGCGGGAACCCAGAACATGACACAGGCGATTGTCGCTCAAAACTCCGATTTAACCGTGGATGGCATTGCGATTTCTAAATCATCCAATACGATCAGCGACGCGATTCAAGGCGTGACGCTCACTGCGCTCAAAACAAACACAACGCCCACAACTGTTACTGTATCCAGGAATACCAGCAAAATCTCTTCGGCGGTAAGTGATTTCGTCACCGCCTACAATGCATTGGAAAAATCGTTCACCACATTGTCCGGCTACAACACCACCACCAAAAAAGGCGGCATTCTAGAGGGAGATTTCGCCACACTAACGATCGAGCAACAGATCCAGCGCGTCTTGGGTTCAACCGTTCAGAGCCTCAATGGCGGACAAGCCAGCCTGGGAGACATTGGTATCAGCCTCCAGGCGGACGGAACATTATCGCTGGACTCTACCAAATTATCTACTGCGCTGGCGAAAAATCCCAACACATTTGCTGGTTTTTTCGCCGCTACCGGTGTGACATCTGACAGTCTGATCACCTATCAAAACGCTGGTGCCAAGGCCCAGCCTGGTGTGTACGCAATCAACATTGGCCAGGCCGCCGCACAAGGCAACTTTGTTGGTGCCGGAACGGCCGCCTCTTCAACCACCATCACGGCTGGAAGCAATGACCAGCTTGCACTCTCGGTGGATGGCGTGACAGCCAACATTACGCTCGACGCCAACACCTACACCACGAGCCAGCTGACCTCTGAGTTACAAACCAAAATCAATGGCGTAAGCGCGCTGTCCGCCGCCGGTATCGCGGTAACGGTCAGCCAAACTGGCGGCCAATTCACTATTACCTCCAACCGCTATGGTGCATCTTCCAGTGTGACTGGTGTCGGCGGCACGTCGGCGAGTGCGTTGGGGCTAACTTCTGGCACCGCCACAACCGGCCAGGATGTGACGGGCACTATCGACGGCATTACGGCAGCCGGTGCGGGTCAATACCTGACAGGAGCATCGGGCACAGCGGTGGACGGTATCAAGTTACAGGTGCAGGGCAGTACAACCGGCAGCCGCGGCACGGTAACATTCACCCAAGGTTATGCCTCCCAGTTGAATTCCCTGATTACCGGAATCCTCGGCAACAATGGTGAAATTTCCGCCGCCACCAACGCCATTCAGCAGGAAGTCAAAACCATCGACCAGCAACGCACCAACTTCCAACAACAAATGAAACAAGTGGAAGCCAACTACCGCGCGGAATTCGCTGCCATGGACGGTTATGTCGCCAGCATGAAGCAAACTGGTAACTACCTCACGCAGCAGTTCGCCCACCTCCCGAAAGGATAGACTTTCGGTTAGGTCAACGTACTGGAAAACCCATGTGTCACGTATCTGCCAAGCATAGGGCTAGCGCCTGCCGCCAATCCGGCAATGCCAGTCCGAACTGGTGGAAGAGTTTATCGCCGGACAAGAGCGAATTGCTGGGACGACGTGCGGGCAGGGGATAATCACGAGAAGGAATTGGCCGCAGTAACGGTTGATGCGATCCCTCTTGATACGTCAAGATAGCTTGAGCAAAATCATACCAGGAGGTACTGCCCGCACAAGTGAGATGATAAATCCCCGCCGCCGCGCCCAGATCGTCGCTACACTGAGTAAGAACCAGCGCCGTAGCTTCAGCGATCATCCGGCTCCAGGTTGGCGCGCCAATTTGGTCGTCGACAATAGACAATGTGTCTTTCTCCGCCGCCAAACGCCATAGTGTCCGCAAAAAGTTTTTTCCTCGCCGACCATAAACCCAACTGGTGCGAAAGATGAGGTACGCACCGCCGACTGCCTGCACTGCTTCTTCCCCCGCCCGTTTGGTCAAACCGTACACGTTAAGCGGCCGCAACACATCCTCTTCAGTATACGGCGAGACGCTAGCGCCATCGAAGACGTAATCAGTGGAATAGTGGACGAACACCGCACCTATGCGCTTCGCTTCCTCAGCCAGCACCATGGGAACTTCAGTGTTCAACACCTGCGCCAACGCCGGTGCTGTTTCAGCCGCATCTACCGCCGTATAAGCGGCCGCATTAATGATAAACCGTGGCCGTGTTTGCCGCACCACCGCGCGCACCGCTGCAAGATCGGTTAGATCTAGCAACGTACGGTCAAACGCGGCTATCCGGCCTAATGGTACCAACGTGCGCTGCAATTCCCAGCCAACCTGGCCATTCTTTCCGACCAACATAATCCCATTATCCGCCATCAAACTGTCCTCATCACCGTCCAGGCCACAGTCTGTGGACAATCGATGAGAAAACTAGCTATGTGGTTAACAAGAAAGATATTCACTGTTACTGCCACTAAAATAGCGTAGAAGGATTGTGACTGGCGGGATATTTAAGTGCCTGAATCGCCTGTGCCGCGGAGCGCACTATAATTTTACGCTGGCAAAAAAAGTCGTCGTACAATACACGCCGCGGACGATTTAAGTCATGATAGAGAATTGGTCGCCATTTCGCCTGTTGCGCCCTATCCCAAGCGCCGTCATCGCGGCCATATGCATAAATCTTATATTCGCCTGTGCGACAACGTATTCCTTCGAAGGTGACGTTGCGTACACCGGAGGGTGATTGGATCACCAGCGTATAACGGACAACGCCATCCCGACCGACGTGGATAGAAGGCGCGTCGACAAAAAATTTGTTATCGGTAGCTGGACTCGCGATAAACGGTAATTGATTTTTCGTGACAGGCGGCGGTGGCAGCGTCGTGGCCAGCTCTTTCCAGGGCCGATCATTATCGAATTTATAGGTAAAATCACCCCAGCCAGCCATCACCACGAGAGGCGTAAGCAACGCTCCCAGCAGCATGAAGCTAGAAAACATCTTAAACCGCATACAAATGTCCTCGCGTAAAAGGATATTGCTGACTGCCATCTAACAGCGGCCTGCCTGCCAGTACCTGAAAAAGAGACAGCCATCCCGCCTCAAAGCCATAGGCGGAACCCGCCATATAAATACGCCAAATTCGGTAAATGCGTTCACCAACCTGCTGGCGTGCCTCCTCACGATGTGATTCCAGACGCTCGACCCAATGCCATAATGTCTTGGCGTAATGAGGGCGCAGGTTTTCCGTATCCAGGCATTCCAGCTGCTGCGCCGACATTGATTCGATGACCTTGGAAACATGAGTCAGCTCGCCACCAGGGAACACATACTGCTCGATAAAATCGCTGATTCCACTGCCGAGCCCATAGACATTCGGTGCCATTAACGTAATCCCATGGTTCATCACCAAGCCACCAGGCCGCAGCAAACGGTAGATTTTACCAAAATAGCGCGGTAGGTTTTGTCGACCAACATGTTCGAACATCCCAACGCTGGCGATTTTATCGAACGGCTCGCTTTCAGGGTAATCCCGATAATCCATCAGGAACACTTTACAGCGATCCGCCAATCCGTGCGCTTGAATTTGTTCCTGGACGTAATCGTATTGGTTTTGGCTGACAGTGATGCCGGTAGCATAAACACCGTAGTGCTCCACGGCCCACAACATCAAGGCCCCCCAGCCGCAGCCGATATCAAGGAAACGTTCTCCTTTCTGGAGCACGAGCTTACGGCAGATGTGGTCAAGTTTCTGCGCCTGTGCCTGATCCAGCGTGTCATCGTCATTTTGAAAATAGGCACAAGAATAAATCCGCCGCGAGTCTAACCACAATGCGTAAAAATCGTTGGACACATCATAGTGACTGCTAACCACTTTACGATCGAAAATCCGGGTATGCCGTCGCCATTGTGGAAGTAGGCTTTTGTGGTGACTCACCGCACCCCCTTGTGCCGTGCACATCGCGACACCTTCGGTGACGATATCGCGCAAGTCGCCATCTAGATCAATTTGCTGCTCTACATAATATTGGGCAAGCTTGCCTAGGTTAAAATGAGACAAACCCAGCAGCGCCTTTGGGTTATGTACCCCGATACTAATGCGTGGACTCGATGCTCCGCGGAGGGTGGCACCATTCCACAGCGCCACTTCCACTGGCAACCCTTGTAAATGTTTTTCTACGACCCCTAACAAACGATTCTGGAACATAATGCCCCCCGTACGTTTAACCACGAAATTTATTCCTCACCCAGTTGGGGGTGAGTCCAGATGAAGCATCTTTCAGCAAATTGCGTAGGTAATATTTTCCAAGTAGCACGTTTCACCTAGAAACACAACCGACACAAATAGAACCAGACAGCCCCTGTTGTTTATTTTGTTTCAGAAATCACGATTTTGTATCTTGCTATTATCTTAGCCAGAAATACAGTGGTTTGCTTCCTAGCGCTTTCACGGTAACCCGCCGCTTCAACCAGAGAAATCCCCCACACGAGTAACGGAAGCGCCCACACGAGTAGTAGAAAAACAATAAACGCCGTGCTAAACGAAAGCGCGCATATCCGGCAACAATACCGCCCGCACTGCTAGTGCGGCAGAGACACAGCAATAATCAACACCGATCTACCAATCAGTGCCACCATGAAACGCACCACCTCACTGATTGCATTCAAAAACGTAAAAAGTGCACTGCTGAGGCCAATTTTATCGGTAGTGCGCCTACTATCTTCGTGATGGCAAACACCAGTCCGTGGCTCGCCACCTAAATCTATATACGATTTTCGATACCGACTAAACGCGCTAACATCAGCACCTAACCCATCGGATCTGCGTACTCAATAACCAAAAAATCACAATCCAATTCGTACTGCCGATAACCAGCGGATTATCAGTAGCCAACATTTCCTCGATGTCATCTCTCGCGAAGATTAGTTCCTCACGCGGCATTTCCTGAACTTGACAACACGAGGTCAATTAACCATTGAAGAACAACATCATGTACACACACAGCAACACCTGCCGCATTTTTTTGTACGTGATGATCTGCGCACGAAAAACGGGGTAGCATCAGCGTAAACCTCAAGCATCATTAAATGCTCAGCAGTAATGACCACCACAGAAAATTGCTTCTCCGCATTTACAAACCATAAGCCATGCGAATCAATGTTAATGGATGTTGTTTTTGTGCTGCTCCCGTACCGATGCCCTGCGCGATGTGGCGACCAGCGAGAGGACAATCAGAACTGAGATAATCGGGCGCGGCACTCGCCATTTGCCGAAAGACAGGTTGACCAATCTTCAACGACAAATTGAAAAATTCGCGCTTTACGCCCCAAGCACCATCATGCCCCGAGCAGCGCTCGATAGTAGTTACCCGAGTCTCGTGCACCAATTGCAGCATATCGCGAGTTTTCAGCCCTAGATTCTGTGCCAGCAAGTGGCAAGGCATCTGATAGGCAATATGGCCCAGGGCATGTCTGAAGTTGGTATTAATGAGCCCGTCTCGATGGCGCCGCATGAGATAGTCAAACGGGTCGGACAGGGCATTAGCCACTTGTCTCACCGCATCGTCGTCAGGAAACAACAATGGTAGCTTCTGCTTAAACATCAAGGTACACGACGGAATCGCGCTGAGTATAGCGTAACCGTCTCGGGCTAATTGCGCGAGTACGGGAATATTGATCGCCTTAAGCCGCGCCACGCCATCCAAGTCACCCAATTCCAACTTGGGCATACCGCAACACGCCTCTTTTTCTACCATAATGACAGGGATTTTATTGTGCGCCAGTATTTTCAGCAGGTCATGACCGATGTCTGGCTCATGGTAATTGATATAACATGTCGCGTAGAGTGCCACCTTGCCTGGTGCGTGCGCACCAGCTATCACTGGAAAATCATCGCGCGGCGCGGCGGCTTTGCGCAGTGTCACCCGATGATAATCAGGAAGTTCCCGCTGCGAATGAATGCGGAGCACTACGTCCATCATCTTACGAAATACTGGCGTATGGTTGGCGGTATTGATCATCCGTGCCACCATCGGGGTGCTAGCTAACTTACCCAGCGCATCAGTGTTGGACAACAAACGATCTCTAAAAGAAATGTCTCCGCGCTTAAATTTGATTGCCTTAGCACGCAGCATGAGATGGGGAAAGTCTACGTTCAACCCGTGCGGCGAAACGTACGGACATTTCGTCATAAAACAGATACCACACAAGTAGCAGCGATCGACCACCGCCCAGTACACTGACCGACCAACCCTGTCTAATTCTCCGCTACCATCCTCGTCGATAGCATCGAACAGGCGAGGAAACGCCCGGCAAAGGTTAAAGCAGCGCCGACAACCATGGCAAATATCGAAAACTCGCTCTAATTCTTTAAAAAGCGCCTCTTCATTGTAAAATTCGGCAGCCCGCCAGGCAAGGGGACGGTGTTTGGGAAGCCCTAAGCGTGTAGTACCTTCAACTGCCACATCAACCGCCCTTCCCCGGGCAAGGCTAACCAATCAATCGTGCCTGCCGTTAATCAATCAAGGTATCTAACGCTTTCTGAAAACGGTTGACATGGGATCGCTCAGCCTTCGCCAAAGTTTCAAACCAATCGGCGATATCGCCAAATCCCTCGTCACGGGCCGTCTTGGCCATCCTTGGGTACATATCACGATATTCGTACGTTTCCCCGGCAATAGCTGCTTTCAGATTCTCACGACTCGCACCGATAGCCAGGCCAGTCGCCGGATCACCACATGCTTCGAGGTACTCTAAATGGCCGTGTGCATGGCCAGTTTCACCTTCGGCGGTGGAACGAAATGCCGCGGCAACATCATCCTGACCTTCCGCGTTGGACTTGGCCGCAAAATAAAGGTAACGGCAGTTAGCCTGAGATCCTCCCGCAAAGGCGGTTTTTAAATTCTCGTGGGTTTTGGATCCTTTAAGTTCCATTCGATAACTCCTGACTACCTAAAAGACGCTGAAGAAACATCCTTCCCAAGATAATGATTCACACAGAAAAACAACCTGAAACATTACCCACGCCTAATTTAGATAGGATTTACACTTGATACACAGTCTATTTCCAGGCCCGGTCACTGTCAAGCGGAAAAGTCAGGGAAAAACCAAGGCTACGCATAGTCTTTGGCGCCTAGCCACGACCGCAATCATGCTCAGGACCACCAGCCATTGGGTGAGCTTTTCGTTCTCTACTCCAGAAAAAAACCGGCTTGACGTCGTCCCTTCCCGGAAACTACGGGACCAACAACCACTAACGTCGAGGAGCCATTTCCATCGCATGGCCCAAATGGAGATAGTGTTCCAGCTCACGCAAAGCTTTCCGGTAAACATCACGCTTAAATTCAATGACGGATTCCAGTGAAATCCAATAATGATTCCAGCGCCAAGCGTCAAACTCTGGGTGCCCCGTCGTCTGCAACGAAACATCGCAGTCTCGTCCCACCATGCGCAGCAAGAACCAAATCTGCTTCTGGCCCTTGTAGGTACTGCGCCACTCGCGCTTGACCCAATGCGGCGGAACGTTATAGTGCAACCACTCTTTAGTACGACCCAGAATCTTCACATGGCTGGGAAGTAAACCTACTTCTTCACCCAATTCCCGGTACATAGCCTGCTCCGGCGATTCTCCCTGCTTAATGCCACCCTGGGGAAACTGCCAGGCATGCTCGCGAATACGCTTTCCCCAAAACACTTCGTTTTGCTTGTTACATATAACAATGCCGACATTGGGGCGGTAACCATCACGATCAATCATTATTCAGCCCCTGTAAACGTTACTAGTTGATTGTAATTTTTACATATTAGCGTGACTGACTGCAACCGCTCCGCGACAGGCCATTATGCTTGCTTAGATAATGAGCCGCTTTTCGGTGTGCAGATTAGCGTCACGCAAGATGCTGAGAAATTTAACGAATGCCAAATCGTAATCTGTCTCCAGATGACGAGCGCGTTCCCGCAAATCACGCCATAACGGCGCGCCAGGACTACGCTTAAAAGCGAGGACGATGACATTACTACGACCATGAGTCGGCAAACACAGCACTGCCCCCCCGAAGCTGGCACCGATCCGCTTCAGGTAAGTATCAAAATTGGAGTCGCTACCCCACAAATTGACGACGAGCACCCCATCCGCAATCAATGCCGCCGCGCACGCATGATAGAACGCCTGTGTGCAAAGGCCATCCACTTGGGCGTTAGCGTCGAAACCATCTACCATCAGCACATCGCAACTGGCAGGATGAGCCACAATGTACGCTGCGCCATCACCAACCTCAACACGCAAGCGCGCCTCGTCAGCAGGCACGAAGAAATACGTACGCGCCGCTATAACCACACGGGGATCTACCTCCACCGTCACCGAAGCGCTCTCGGGAAAGTAACGATAAAGAAATTTAACCAGCGAGCCGCCACCCAGCCCAACCAGTAATATCCGTCTGGGGTCGGGGTGGAACAGCAAAAAAGCCATCATATAGCAAGTGTAATCCAGTTCCAACCGGTCTGGTTGCTTGAGCCTCATGGCACTTTGTACGGTGCGGTTACCGAGGTGCAAGCGACGTATCCCATTGGATTCGCTAACTTCTATCGAGTCACTCGTACCTACCGCCCGATGCGCGCGACATTTGGAAAAAATACCCATGATCACGCCCTCTCTCTCATCCAGACCCGCGCGGCATTATAGCGTCTTTCCACCGCACACTGTGCCGCTTTCGCGGTAAAATCGCTCTTTTCGGCAAAGTTGGAAAACCATTATGCGGGCATCTCAATTCTTTATATCAACACTCAAAGAGGCTCCGGCCGATGCTGAACTCATCAGTCATCGCCTTATGCTACGCGCCGGCCTAATCAAGCGTCTGGCCAGTGGCCTGTACACGTGGATGCCATTGGGTTTGCGGATACTACGCAAGGTGGAAACCATCGTGCGCCAGGAAATGGATCGTAGCGGTGCCATTGAACTCCTGATGCCGGCCGTGCAACCCGCCGAATTATGGCGCGAATCAGGCCGCTGGGATTTTTACGGTGCTGAACTACTACGGTTGCAAGACCGCCATCAACGTGACTTTTGTTTTGGCCCCACCCACGAGGAAGTCATTACAGATATCGTCCGCCGGGAAATCAAGAGTTACCGCCAATTACCTCTTAATTTTTACCAGATTCAGACTAAATTCCGCGATGAAATCCGTCCTCGCTTCGGTGTCATGCGCGCCCGCGAATTCGTCATGAAAGATGCCTATTCTTTTCACGATAGCGACGACTCTCTAGCGCAAACCTACCAAGACATGTACACCGCCTATCACCGCATTTTCAACCGCCTCGGTCTAACCTTCCGTGCGGTCACCGCAGACACAGGATCAATCGGCGGCACCAGCTCTCACGAATTTCACGTTCTGGCCGACTCCGGTGAAGACGCAATCGCCTTCAGCACAGACACCGAATATGCCGCCAATATCGAGCTGGTGGAAGCACTGCCACCTACCGTGCTACGCCCAGCACCAACACTGTCTCTGCAAAAAGTCGCCACGCCCAACCAACATAGCGTCACACAGGTTTCCACCTTTTTCCAGGTCGCACCGGAAAAAATAGTAAAAACACTAATCGTCGCAGGCAAAGACAATGGGGTGGTCGCATTACTCCTACGTGGCGACCATGTCCTGAATGAAGTCAAAGCTAGTAAGCTCACGTCGGTGGCGTATCCTCTTTGCTTTGCTAGCGACGCACAGATCCGTGCTGCGGCCCACTGTGGCAGCGGATCTCTCGGTCCAGTAGGTTTGGCAATGCCAATCATTGCCGATCGCAGCGCCGCTGCGCTGGCAGATTTCGTTTGTGGTGCCAACGAAGAAGGTTACCATTTACGTGGCGTCAATTTCGGTCGTGATTTACCCGAACCCGTAGTTGCCGACCTCCGTAACGTTGTCGAGGGCGATCCCAGCCCTGACGGCAAAGGAGTCTTATCGTTATGCCGCGGCATCGAGGTAGGCCACATTTTTCAGCTTGGCACTAAGTACTCGACCGCGCTTAATGCTACCTTTCTTGATAAAAACGGGCAATCCCAGCCCATGAAAATGGGCTGCTACGGCATCGGTGTATCGCGTATAGTTGCCGCGGCGATTGAGCAAGGACACGACGAACGTGGCATTATCTTTCCCGCGGCGATGGCACCTTTTCAATTGGTTATCATACCTATCACCATGAAAAAAAATGATGCCGTGCGACAAACGGTGGAAACGCTATATGCCGAATTGACTGCAGTGGGCATTGATGTACTACTGGATGACCGTGACGAGCGCCCCGGTGTTATGTTCGCCGATGCGGAATTGATTGGAATTCCCCACCGGCTGGTGGTTGGCGCGCGTGGACTCAAAGAAGGTAGCATCGAGTACCAAGGACGCACCGACGTAACACCCACCGCGCTCCCCTTGCAAAACGTTGTTGGCCTCATTAAGGCTAAACTATGTGGCCGCCCTACGACCACCGACACCGCCTGAGCGCCGGCCTCATCATCGCCGCGTTTGTCTTCGCAGTGCTTGTGAGCCAGTCCGCCACCGCTGGCGCACAGCAATATGCACCGTTAAGCGCCAGCGTCCGCACCTTGCTGCACCGGGCGATTAGTGGTGAAGACAATTGGCGTATTTCCTTTCACTCGGCGCCAGAAGGCCGTGCCTGGCTAAAGGAAATGTCGCGCAGATTGGAAAAATCAATGCCAGATGCCGCCATACGCCACCGTTTTTTGGAAACCGTCCACTATGAGGCAGCGCGGGCGGGTCTCAACCCGCAATTGATACTGGGACTAATCCAAGTAGAAAGCCGATTCAATAAATACGCTATTTCCCGCAGCGGTGCCCGTGGCTATATGCAGGTTATGCCGTTCTGGGTCAAATTGATTGGCACACCACACCAAGACCTCTTTCACCTACGCACCAATCTGCGCTATGGCTGTACGATCCTGCGCTACTATCTCGACAAAGAAAAAGGAAATTTATTCCGCGCACTGGGCAGATACAACGGCAGCATCGGTCAAGCCAGCTATCCGGCCAAGGTCGTTAACGCGTGGCACACCCGCTGGCGCTATTTCCCTCAACGCGCCATGACACAACAAACCATTCACGGCCTGAATACGTCGCGCACCAACGCCCTGAATGCTATGCCGACAAGCAATGGCGGATCGCGTAGCGAGTAAGCTCCGCCGTGTTCTTCATGTTGAGTTTCCGCAGGATACGGTTGCGATACGTACTGACTGTTTTGACGCTAAGCATCAAATCGCAAGCAATCTGCGATACTGGCTTACCGGCACCGATCATACACAACACGGAATACTCCCGTGCGGACAACGCCTCGTGCAACGGCGGCTCGCTACCTTTATCGAGAATCAGCTTCTCGACCAGTGCCGGACCGATAACGCGCGCACCCACCGCAACCTGGCGAATCGCCGACAGCAATTGCGACGAACCACTCTCTTTGCTAAGGTAACCAGCCGCGCCGTTCCGCATTGCCCGCAACACCATCGGCGCATCGTCATACATGCTCAGGATAAGCACATGCAGCGGCGGATCACGCATCTTGATTTGCCGTAGTGCCTCGATGCCGTCCTGACCAGGCAAGCAAATATCCAGCAACACCACGTCAACCGCTTCTTTATCCAGAAACGCCATGGTCTCGCCGATATCAGCGACGGCACCAACCACACTCATATCGCGCTGCGCCTCGATAATTCGTGCCAATCCCTCGCGAACAATGGCATGGTCGTCGACAAGCAAAATCCGAATCATAGCTTTATGATATATGGGTATTTTAGTACTTCTGCTTGATCGCCAGCACCGCTTGATTACGCAGTGTTTTCAGCAGGTTCAGCTCTTTCGTCTGAATAGCCAACTCACCGGCGACATCTTTATCTCCATAAAACATACCGATAGGTTTCTTATCGACCAGTACCGGAAAGATAATGAACGATTGTGACGGCACCAAGTGACGGTACCATGACGGAATCCGTTCTTTGATGTTATCAGCATCAACGTTCTGGATAAGAATATCCACCCCTTGACTCATGGCTGCGTGAAATACATCGGGGGTATAGCTCATCGGAAACTTGAACTGTTTGGTAATACGGTCAATATCCTGCCCAAAACCGAAACGGGCGACCATCGCATTCTGCCGCACGTCTCTAACGCACAGCATCACCCGAGAAAAACCTATGCCGCGGTACATGGTTTCCAGGATAATCCGTAGAACATCGTTCAGCTGATAGTCATCCACCAGGGTATTGGTAATATCCTGAATTCCAGCATTCAATACAGCTTGCGCGTCGGGCGCGATACAGTCCACCTCATCCGCCACCTCGGCATCATCAGCCAGCGACACCGTGCCATCACCATTTCCTCGACTGGCGGAGCAGGCGCCCCCGATTTCCGCCAACATCACCCAGCCACTGGCCTTCGCGAAAAATCCGCTCTGGGTTACATCAAAATTGAGTATCCCCGATTCACGTGCCAGCTCTTTGATTGAATCCTCTGTTACCGTCGTCAGTATTTTCTCGCTGAGACTCATGCTCTTGCTAAAACGTGACGCCAGTCCCCGCAATTTTTCTTCTTTCTCTTGCGGGCGGGTCGTGCGAGCGAGATAACACAATTCGTTCGCTAGTCCAGACAATACTCGCAGCCGCTCCTCCTCGGTCAACGGCCGCCGCACCTGACCTTCCCCCAAGCGACGCATACTATAAACAATTTTCTCGGGAAAATGCCAGGCGCGGGCAACACCGACGGCCAGATCTTCGTAAGACAACCCCAGCACTTTCGTGGACGCGACTAGCTCGCCTAATCCTTTCTGCTGAATTAGTTTATCTATTTCAACCATTTCCTCATGGAAATAAAATGCCACCAGCAACCGTCCCAGATTGTGGAACATGGCGCAGATGAAAGCCTCCTCGGCATCCTTGATACCGGCGCGAAATACCATTTCCCGCGCTATAATACCGCTGAAATAGGAGGCTACAATATCATCCTTAAGCTGAGAAGCTTGGGCCTTATTCTGCAAATGATCGAACAGCATCAACGTAATCGCGACATTACGAATGGCATCAAAACCGAGGATAACGACCGCTCGCGACACTGTGCTGATGGTGCCGCCAAAGTGACCATAGTAGGCCGTATTAACCAGCTTTAGCAGCTTGTTGGTCAACGCGAAATCTTTGAGGATACTATTTGACAACCCGGCCACGCCTTCTTGTTCAGAAGACACAATCTTATTGATCGTGCTGATAGTATGAGACAACGCTGGAAAATCACTTTTATGGCGCATCCGCCGCAACAGAAAGTCCAGTGTCGCCTGTTTGTAATTTATTACAGTAGCCATGCCGGGCGCATCCTCGGCAGGCTGAAGAAACGCACGCAACGCCATGGCCATTTCCTCAGCTGATTGGTACCGCTCATCCGGCCGTTTAGCGAGCGCTTTGAGAACAACGTCGTCCAATTGTTCGTCGACCTCGGCATTGCGATGTGATGGGGGACTGAAAGGTGCATTCACCATCTGGTGAAGCATTTGTTGAACATCGTCGCCGTCAACCGCTACGGCACCGGTCAGCATTTCATAGAGCACCATGCCAACGGAGAAAATATCAGAACTTAGAGTAAACATCCTATCCGTAATATATTCCGGTGCCATGTATGCTGGGGTACCGAGGAACGCGGCGTCACTATCCAGACCAATGACGATGGGCTTAGCGATACCGAAATCCATCACCTGTGGAATATCGCTATTATCCAGCAAGATATTAGAGGGTTTGAGATCGCAGTGTACTACCTGTTGCCGATGCGCGTAGCCAATGGCAGCCAGGATACCCAGGGTGATCTCAACAGCTCGCCGCACCGGCAACGCGCCTTGCTGTTTCATCAGCCTCGCGAGGTCGCTTCCCTCGACATACTCAAATACCCAATAAGGGATGCCAGCATCTTCACCAGCATCATACAAAGCAACGATATTTGGATGCTGCAACCGGCTAACGATGCGCGCCTCGTCCAATAGTGTACGCACCCGTTTGCCACGATCTTCCGCGTCATCAACCCGTAGAGTCTTAATTGCCACGCGACGACGCAGATGCGTGTCCTCAGCAAGATACACAGCACCTTTGCCACCTTGCCCTAATAGCTCAATTATTTGAAAACGGCCGATTTTTTGCGGCTGGATAACTGCCAAAGTGGTTTCTCTCCTGGCTTAGCGTCACTAGATATGAAAGGCTTTCGCGCTGGATCACGATAAACAGCGCCAGATGCGGCTATTCCTCAGCATTCCTGTGGCAAATACCACTCAGCGCTACAGCGCAGAGCGGCTGCGCAAATCTGTTCCACGGCAAATTAAGCGCAAAAACACTTACCGATGCGCGTGCATCGACATAAACGTATGCTGAAACTTGTTCTCATACTAATCAGGTTAGCGGAAAAAACCAACAAAGCGGCAGGAACGACACCATATCGGCCCATCGCGAGTGGCGTCATCCATAATTTAATCGATACGCCAGTTATGTGCTTGGCACTACCCATTTACGCCGCAAGTACCAGCGTTACGGGCAAATCTAGGATGACAGTGACGATTTCCGTGCCTAAGGAAAACTTCACGACAACCTCTTGACTAATTGGTTGCTTATGTTATTAGTCGTCATCTGGCGATACAAGCACAGCTATCGGCTCAAACACGCCCACTTAACATCAACGTCCTATTCGACGGGGAGAAACTCAACTTTCCCAATCACACGGAAACGCAACTCATCACGCAAAACTGGCGGCAAGCACGAAACGCCGTGGCTTTGCCAAGCGGCAGGAGAAAATACGATATCCGGCGGCCGGTCA
>VAOX01011913.1_pt1 | contig 31275 bp, 28 predicted proteins | sample 3393891 | NCBI WGS metagenome assembly VAOX01 (sample SAMN08290429, study PRJNA428436) | hydrothermal vent metagenome | isolation source: Deep-sea hydrothermal vent chimney | place: Indian Ocean: Southwest Indian Ridge | depth 2822 m m
GCTTCATTTGTAAGAACCGTTTTTTGAGTTCCTGTGTAAGAACCTGATTGTCCAGCGTCAGTTGGAATGATGGTGGGAATATAAGAAGCCGGTGCTCCTGAAATGGGATCTCCTGTAACACTTTCTGTTAGGTTGCCATCTAGTTTGAGCCTGTATGTCGGACCACCCAAAGTACTCATGATTACATTGTCATACGCAGTTGTCGTGGCGGCATGTACTTTTGGTATAGAATTAAACAGATAAGATAATCCAATAATAACCAGAACCATACTAAGTGAAATTACTGCTATCTTTAGAAAGATATATCTCTTGCTAGTTTTCTTTCCTACGTATTCCATTATTTTAATGATACACGATTCACACGATATGTCTTTTACAAGATAGTGTATTGCTGTTGATAGTTAAGCAATAACTAGAAAACTCACTGAATATTATTTTGGTATCAATAATATAGAATATGGTTTTCAATAAAATACACCATGTACACATAAAGTGTACATGGTGTATTTTGTAAAATTATTTCTAACTGAAAATGAACTAAAAACCTCCCATTCCTGGCATACCACCTCCCATTCCAGCATCAGGTGTAGCAGGTTTTGGTTCTGGTATATCTGTAACTGCAACCTCAGTGGTAAGCAACATTGCAGCTGCAGAAACTGCATTTTCAATAGTGCTACGCGTCACTTTCGCAGGGTCAATAATACCAGCTTTTGCCATGTCAGGTACTACTTCATCTTTCAAAGCATCATAGCCTGCAAATCCTTTTGCCTCTTTCATCTTGTTTACTATAAGAGATAAATCTTCTTTACCAGCGTTAAGTGCTATTTGACGAAGCGGTTGTTCCAGTGCTCGCGCTACAATATGATACCCAGTCAGTTCATCTTTACTTAGATTCTTTCGCGTTGTTGCGGAAAGTACGTGAGATATGTTTGCAAGTGTAGTTCCACCTCCAGGAACAATTCCTTCCTCAAGCGATACCTTAGTTGCCTTAACTGCGTCATCAATTTTATCTTTTAGATATTTCATTTCAGTTTCAGTTGCAGCTCCTACACGAATAACTGCCACACCGCCAGAAAGTTTCGCAATCCTTTCTTCAATCTTTTCCTTATCAAACTTTGACTCTGTCTGTTCGGCTAGCGTATCCATTTGTCGTATACGTGCTTCAATATCACTTTTCTTACCTTTGCCACCAACAAATACAGTTGTATCTTTTGTGGAAACAACTCTGTTTGCTTTTCCAAGCATTGCAAGCGTTGCGCTCTCAAATGTCTCTCCCAAATCGGAAGAAAGTACTTGCGCTCCTACAACGGTTGCAATATCTGCCAATAGTTCCTTTTTACGGTCACCATATCCAGGTGCCTTCACAGCAAGAACATTAAATGTGCCACGTAATTTATTAACAACAAACGTAGCAAGCGCATCACCTTCAATATCATCTGCTATTATAACTAGTTCTTTTTTCCCTGCTTTTGCAATTTTCTCAAGAAGAGGAAGTATCTCTTGCACGCTACCGATCTTCTTATCAGTAATAAGAATTGACGCATCACGATATTCAGCTTCCATACGTTCTGGACTTGTTACCATGTATGGAGACACATACCCTTTATCTATTTGTAGTCCTTCAACAACATCATAAGATAATTCAGTGCTTTGTGATTCTTCAACGGTAACAACACCATTTTTCCCGACCTTATCAATTGTGTCTGCAATTATTTTACCTAGTTCTTCCGACTCTGAGGAAATACTTGCAACTTGTCGGATATCATTTTTACCAGAAATTGGTTTCGTCATTTTCTTAAGCTCAACAAGTGCATCTTTACGTGCCTCGTCCATACCGTTGCGAATTGCCATAGCACCTGCTCCTTTCACCAATTGCCCAAGTCCTTCATTAATCATTGCCTCAAGTAGAACCACAGTAGTAGTTGTACCATCTCCAACTCCATCGCTCGTTTTATTTGCAACTTCTTTTACTATCTCTGCTCCAATATTTTCAAATGGATCCTTAAAAGAGAGTTCTTTAGCAATTGAGACTCCGTCATTCGTAATACGAGGACCTCCGTATGACCTGCTCAAAACAACGTTTCTACCACGAGGTCCTAGAGTAACTTTAACCGCTTGCGCCGCCTTACCGATACCTTCATGTAATTTGCGACGTGCATCTTCACCAAATAAAATTTGTTTAGCCATAGTGTTATATATGAATTATGCGTTAGAAATAATTGCCAAAATATTTGACTCTGAAAGTATGTAGTACTCTTCACCGTCTACCTTCACCTCATCATAGCCATATTTAGAAAATAGTATTGTATCACCCACAGAAACTTCAATCGGTTGTCTAACACCATCTTCGTATTTACCAGAACCAATCGCCATGACCGTACCACGCTCTGGCTTCTCCTTACTTGCAGATTCTGGAATAATAATACCTGAAACTGACTTTGTCATTTCGTCTTTACCGACTGGTTTAACCACAACTTTGTCTCCCAGTGGTTTAATAGAAATTTTTTCGGTTTTTGCCATATGTTATTGTTTATGCTTAAAGCACTATCAAATAAAATTGTTGAAAATCAACCCCTCAATGCGAATGTACGCACTGGATAAGTACAGTATAAATAAGTTTGCACACGAATGCAAGAATTACATATTAAGATATTATGTAATCTTATATTACCTTCATAAAAAATAAAAAGTAATATAAAAACCCCCGCGTTATGGCAGGGGTTTATGCATCTCTTAATTTATACCACAGCTTTTACATGCGCGACTGCGCAGTAAAATATGAATGTGGTATACGGTAGTACCGCCCACATAAACACATCTACTCCAATCGGTACTGAAATAACCTTCATTAGAGTAATAATTAGAGCGATCACATTTACCGTTAATGGTAACAACAATAATAATGTTACCAAGAGAAGCAATAGAATCGAGAATACCGACCGCCTTTTGCAAGACCTAATAGACCAATCATCCATTCTGTCTTCTTTTTCCATACTAATAGAATAAAGAACATCATTAAGAATATTCATAACACCTCCGATGAAATCTCTTTTTAGAGTATACCACACTTATTCATAAAAGCAAGTATACTGATACTATGTCATTATAACTATAAAAATTACAATAATTTGAGCTACTACACAATTACATATTATAATATATACAAACAGTTGCATACCATACCACCAACATGGTATGCTGTACCTCACAGATGGAAGTAGTCTCTACATTATTGCCGTATGCGGAAATTATATTATCAATCCTAGTGGTAGTAGGTGTCGTGCTACAACAGCGCGGTGCAAGCCTAGGAGGAGCCTTTGGTGGTGATAATTTCTCATCAACATTTTATAAACGCCGTGGAGCGGAACTTTTCCTATTCCGTGTAACCATTGTACTATCAATCTTGTTAGTACTAGCCGCGCTGACTGGCTTCTTTCTGCAAGGAGCATGAGCAATATTTTTTCGCGGGCGGTTAATACCGTAACCAAGTATCGTTCTTGTAAACCGCTTATAAAACTTTCTCAAATGCTTCGAGCATTACCACCTGGGGATAAGTTTATCGTTTATATTCTCGCAATATTTATAATCATTGCGAGCTTTGCTTCTATACATGCAATTGAATATCAATTATTCGTGCAAGTCCCAGCATATGGAGGAACTATCGTCGAAGGTGATATTGGATCTCCGAGATACGTGAACCCACTTCTAGCATTAACTGATGCAGACCGTGACATAACCGCTCTTACGTATGCAGGACTGATGAAATTCTCAGGGAAAGGTAAATTCATACCAGTACTAGCGCAATCATATACAATCTCCCCAGATGGGAAAACATACACGTTTATACTTCGTAAAAACGCACGCTTTTCTGATGGTACACAAGTAACTGCTCAAGATGTTGTATTTACCGTTAACAAAGCACAAGACACTAACCTTAAAAGTCCGTGGTTTCAAGATTGGCATGGTATAACTGTAACTGCTATCAATAACCAAACTGTACGGTTTACGCTTCCACAACCATACGCACCGTTTCTACAAAATACAACGATGGGGATATTACCAGAACACCTATGGAAGAATATATCGAATGCGCAATTCCCTTTTTCGAAACTGATGACAAGCCCCGTCGGTGCTGGACCATTCAAGGTGAGTCGAGTAGTACGAAATCCAAGCACTGGACTCATATCTGAATATGACCTAACAGCTTCTGGAAGTTATGTATTTGGAAGACCATATTTAAACAATATAGATGTACGATTTTATCCAAATAATGCACAACGCACCAAAGCTCTTAAGCAAGGAAGTATTACAAATGCGTATGGCATAGTAACAAAAAATAAAAATGAGCAAGTGTTAGGAGCACCAACATCGAGTGTGTTCGGGGTATTCTTTAATGCAAATAAAGATTCAGTCCTTACCAATATAGCCATACGCAAAGCATTATCGTTGGCAATAAATAGAAAACAGCTCATACAGAATGTGTTGGATGGAAATGGTTTTCCAATTATGGGTCCTGTACCACCTGGAATGGGTACAATACAAACACCTATACCATCTAATCCGAATGTTGTAGCACGGGCAGCGCAAGTATTGAAAAACGCTGGATGGGTGTATGACGGTAACGCGCGAGAGTGGAAAAATAAAACAAAAAAACTTGTGTTCGGATCAATAACAATTAAAACATCCAATGTATCTTCTTTACGTGCAACCGCTACAGCAGTTCAAAAAGATTGGCAGAAACTTGGAATTACGGTAACTGTTGAATTATATGAGCTTGGCGATTTAAATCAGAATGTAATTCGTCCTAGAGATTATGAAGCATTACTGGTCGGTGTTGCAATAAATCACGGTCAAGACTTGTTCGCATTTTGGCATTCATCACAACGTAAAGACCCAGGACTCAATATTGCTCTTTACGCAAATAAAACTATTGATAAACTTCTCGAAGATGCGCGAACGGTTCAAGACCCAAAGAAGCGACTCTCTGATTTGAATATAATTGAGAAAGATATAAGTAACGACTATCCAGCAACGTTCCTGTATAACCCAAAATTTATCTATACTGTACCAAATAATTTGCACGGCGTTGTTCTACCAATTATTAATACAATGTCAAATCGTTTCGCAACAGTAAATAAATGGTATACTGTTACCAACCTTGTGTGGCCATTCCTAGCATCACAGAAAATGCCCTAAATATGAAAAGTATCTTTTGTGCTATCACACACGATAAAAAAAATTATTAATTTATACATTTAAAATAAAACATTATGACTTCAGCACCAGCTCCAGCTCCAGCGCCGGAACCACGACAAGATTCACAGGACACAAAACCACAACACAGAGAACGACATATTGGTACGCATCACCATAAACCACAATTACGAACAAATTCACACACACACGGAAAATCACGTCCTGGAGCAACCGTACGAAGAATTCAACGCACATTACGAAGACCAGCCGCAACCCCGTTACGCCCAAAAAATAGATCTAACTATATTCCAGAAACTCCAGATAAAAATATAGTACGCATTATACCAATCGGTGGCGTTGAAGAAGTTGGTCGTAACATGCTTATTGTTGATGTAAATGGAGATATATTTGTAATGGATGCTGGGTTTGCATTCACTTCAGATGACAGCGCCCCCGGAGTTGATTACACACTACCAAATACGAAATTTCTTGAAGAAAATAAAGATCGTATACGTGCAGTAATAATTACTCACGGACACCTTGACCACATTGGAGGTATTCCGTTTCTTCTCCCGCGTTTCGGTAACCCACCTATTTATACGCGTGCAATGACCGCAGTGATGATTGCGAAACGACAGGAAGAATACCCTAATGTTCCAAAGCCTGAAGTTATAGTTGTTGAACCAGGGAGTGAACATACTATTGGTAATACAAAAATCGCATTCTTTCCCGTCACTCACTCAATTCCAGACTCAATGGGTGTTTCCATACGTACCCCACAAGGAAACGTGGTTATCACAGGTGATCTTAGGCTCGAACATGATGGTGGTGAACCAAGTGAAAGAGAACATGCTACATGGGAAAAGATAGGAAAAGAAGATAACCTATTTTTTATCGCAGACTCAACAAATGCAGAGAAAGATGGTTTTTCTATTCCTGAAAAACATATAACAGAAACACTTGAAAAAATTATCCGTACTGTACAAGGACGTTTAATCATTGGTACATTTGCATCTCAATTCGAGCGAATGTTACATATTATCCAGATCGCTGAACAATGTGGAAAGAAGATAGTAACTGAAGGCAGGTCTATACGTGTCAACTTGGAAATTGCGCAAAAAACTGGGTTACTCACCATGAATAAAGATACTATTATTCCAGCACAGGCGATTGAAGATTATCCTCCAGATAAGATACTAATTCTTGCCACTGGTGCCCAAGGTGAGGAATTCGCGGCATTAATGCGCATCGCTACAAAGCGACATAAGTATATACAATTTAATAATCGAGATACTCTGGTACTTTCCTCATCGGTTATTCCAGGAAACGAAATCAATGTGCAAAGACTTAAAGATAATCTGTATCGTCGTGGTGTAGCACTCATACATTACCGTTCTTCCGATGTACATGCGTCTGGACATGGTAACGCTGGTGAATTGGTGTGGATTAACAAGCAGGTAAAAGCAAAATTCTTCATGCCTGGATATGGTTACTATTCTATGCTTTATTGTCACGCCAAAGCAGTAGAACAAGCCGGACGACCAAGAGATACAATAATTATTCCAGATAATGGAACTGTAATAGATATAATTGATAAAAAAATATCTGTACATAAAGAAAAAGTTCCTTCTGAGGCACTTGTAGTGGATGGATTCTCAATCGGAGATATGCAGGAAGTTGTTGTTCGTGATCGTAAAATGCTCGCGAAAGACGGTATGTTCGTTATTATTGCTACCATCAATCTTAAGACAGGCAGATTGAGAAAGTCACCAGATATTATTTCACGTGGCTTTGTGTATTTGAGAGAATCACAAGATATGCTAAATCAAGCACGGCTTCTCATCAGAAAAACTGTAGAGGATTCCACAAAAGATATGAACCCTATTGATCTTGATTATGTGAAGAATGAGCTCACTGATGCACTTGCAGGATTCTTATTCGTTAGAACAAACAAAGCACCAATGGTGATACCAGTGCTTATCGGTATATAGAAATATATTTATATAACATCTTTATAAAACACACAGACGATGACAATGTTATCGTCTGTGTGTTTTATAAAAACAATATTATATTTTAGTTAGTGATTAATTATAATTCATATACTACATCCTTGCGCTCAATCACTATCTTCCAACCATTACGTTTTGCTTCATTGTATAAAGACTGATTTGGATTAAAGGCAATTGCAGTTTCAACTAGCTCAAACATTGGTAGATCACTTTCTGTGTCACCAACAGCTATTGATCCTTCAAAAGTTAATTTTTCCTTATCTACTACACGACGCAAAACTGCACCCTTATTCATAATGAACTCTTCATTTTCCACAGCACCAGTAAAACATCCAGAGGCACCTGTAGAAAAAAATGTTCCATATGTTTTATCAAATCCTAACTCATACCCGAAACCATCAACAATAAGTTTTGGTGAATGTGATACTGCCAATAAATAATATCCACGATGTTTTAAGTCTTGCAGGAGCTCTCGCGTATATAGATATACACGATCTTTCATCTCTTCAATTATCTCCCCCGCCACATCAGCAACATCACCATACGACACACCCTTTAATTGCCTTAAAAAAGCGTCGACTGTTTTATCAACATACGTAGAATAATCACCTTTACGATTAAGCCATTTCAAACGTTCCTCTTTGTAAATAATACTTGTACTACTTGGAAATATTTTTCGTTTAATTAGTCGCTCTACAAGCTCAATTAAAAGTGAAGAACGAAATACAGTTCCATCAATATCAAATACGGCTACAGGTCGCTTACCTTTCATATACACATGATACCGCATCAGAGCAAATGGTGCATACAAATAGACGTAAACCCTTCATAGCTGAGATGTTACAGCATGAAGAGTTTAGTAATTATTAACTATAATTTTTTACTTTTCTATATTATTTTGCCTTCGGCCAAGAGGTGGAGGCTGGTGGATAGAGTTTTGTGAGTGAATGTTTTTCACAATCATGTGGACGTGCATTGCACTTATAGCGTCCGTACAATACCAAACCATTATTTACGTATTTCCAGTCTTTTTTTGGAATGAGATTTTCAAGTTCTTTTGATATATGTGTTGGATTTGTCTCATCGGTAAGATCAAATTTTAATGCAAAACGGCGTACATGTGTGTCGGTCGCAATGCCGTCCCATATATTAAAAAGCTCTCCTAATACGACGTGTGCCGTTTTGTACCCAACACCAGGCAACGTTACTAAGTCTTCTTGTCTACGTGGTATAGACCCACCAAAACACTTACGTATTTTTTTTGCGGTAGTGATTATATTTTTTGCTTTCACCCTAAAAAAAGTTATAGATGAAATTTCTTGTGTAAAGGTTTCTATATTTGCAGTTGCAAAGTCTTCTATAGTTCTATATTTTTTAAATAATATATCAGTACATTCATTTACTTTTTTGTCGGTACACTGTGCAGACAAAATTACCGCAACTACGAATTGAAATGATGTAATATATTTTAATTCACTCTCAGGTTTTGGATATGTTAGCTTCAAATACGCTACAATTTTCTTTGCACGTTTTATACGCTCAATATGCTTACCATCAATTTCAAGTATTCTCTTGTTCATATGCATCAAATGACTCACTTACTGGTCCATCGGTTCCTTGCAAATACGCTCGCAATGGTTCACTATGCCACGCCTGTATAATTGGTGTAATAAAACGCCATGACGCAAGAACCTCATCAGTACCTGCAAATAATGTCTGATCACCACTTAGGCAGTCATATAAAACACGTTCATATGCATCATGTAGATGGTATGTAGGCACGTCCTCACTGCATGAGAGGTGAAGATTACGCGGTTCTACTGTGTTTGAAAATCCAGGTTTTTTAGCCCAAAAACGTATTGAAATATCCTCTTGTGGTTGCAGTGTGAAGGTGAGTGTATTTTGACAATCACTAGCATCAGTAATAGAACATAATGAATTCGGAGATTGTTTAAAATATATTACTATACGTGCGACCTTTTTACTCATACGTTTTCCACTCTCCAAAATGAATGGAACTCCCTTCCAACGTGGAATATCTAAAAAAGCACGTATCTTAAAATAAGTTTCTATTTGTGTATCAGACTCAATACCGTCACCAAGAATAAATCCATCATACTGCCCACGCACAACATCACGAGATAAATTTTTGACTGAGATTAATCGTGATAATACTTCAGCACGCCTCGAGCGAATATGTATAGCATCATATTTACTAGGATTTTCCATCGCAACCATAGCTAGCATTTGTAGAAGATGGTTCTGTCCAACGTCACGCAATGCTCCAATATCACTATAGAATTTCCCACGACCTTCCATTCCAAGTGTTTCCATTAATTGTATATGCACACTCTCAATCCCAGTATTATTCCATAATGACTCAAAAATAAAATTGGAAAATCTAAAATGCAATATGTTCTGTACCATTTCCTTTGCCAGATAATGGTCAATACGATAGATCTGATCTTCCTTAAATAATTTTCCTAATTTTTCATCAAGCGCGCGTGCTGTTTGTACATCATTCCCAAATGGTTTCTCAATAAGAATACGCGTAGGATGCGCAGGGTGTTCATATTGTGTCACATAGGAATCATGTAAGTTCTGTAGCGTTACTTCATAATGAGTTGGTGAGATTGCAAGATAAAACAATTTGTTAGCTGGAGAATTATATGTTTGTTCAAGCGAACTTATATATTCGTCAAGTGCTACATATTGTTCCCTGGTGTCAAAGTTACCTTGCTTATATGAAAAGAGACTAAGGAAACTTCGTATTTCTCTTACATCTGCAGACACAAAAGTATCAGTAAGTATTTCACGTACATATATAGCAAATGTCTTATCGGAAAAATCTCGACGAGAAAAACCGATGATGCGAAACTGTTGCGGAAGGAGATTATTATGATATAAGTGCCAAAGTGATGGCAATAATTTACGACGACTTAAATCACCAGTAATACCAAAAATAATTAGAAAAGTTGGTATTATCTGTTGACTATCGTGCTTACCTACTAAAGGCATAATAATGTGTATAAATTAAAATTCTAATTGATTATCTATCCTATGATTGAATGCAAAATTGTAAAACAATGTTCCAAGCACCCCTGCGGAAACACACATAAGAATCCAGATGGTAAGTACACCAAATACTGGAACTATACTAATTAACATGAGTACAAACATACCAAAAACTGCGTCTTTCCACGTCACAGGTTTATCACGATTACTAAAACTTCTACGTAAAATTGCACCAGAAATAATACCTGCATATACGAATGCCAAAAGCATTAGTAGAATATATGCTGAACCTATTATAAAAGCAGCTCCAAGTCCAACAAATGATATGGAAAGGAAAAACAATAATATTGGTGTCGCCGCCACAATCCCAAACCCAAGCAATAACATAAGCAGTGTATGTCTAAATGGTTCGTTAGTAACTTTTCTTGTAACCTGATTTGAAAATATTGGAAACAACCCAACAAATAATCCAGCAACGATAAGCGCACCTATAATACGCACTAAGAAAAATATTCCCATACCAGCAAGAGCAAATGCCGACGCTTCTTGAGAAGTTGGTAGAAATGATGCCCCAATGTATGTAACCTTTCCATTCACCCTGGCAGATGGTGGAATATTTGCAACCTCGGATGCCTCGTAGCGCAAAGACCCGTTTATTATAGTGTGCGGTGCGAGTGTTAAAGTATTAATTGCTCGCACATTTACTGATTTATTGAACACTCCTGAAAGATAAACATTGTTCCCATATGCCGTAACATTCCCATGTGAACCTGACAATAATTGTACGGTACCACCTATTGCAAGAATATCACGCGGTGTCGCACCACGATCGATTATAGATAATCCGACTACAGCAAAATCACCTGAGACTGGAGCTGATACAGATACGCGAATACCAGCAACACGTAAGTTACCACCAATGGGAGCGCGAACACTAACAGACCCACCTACTACTAAAGCATCTTTTTTAACTGGGGCAGACAACACCACCGACCCACCAACAACCGTTAAATCTTGCGGTGTACTTGTGGCAACTGTAACCGTACCACCTGCAATATATACATTATTTACCACTGGCACCGATTTGGTAAATACGATATTTCGCGCACCACCTATGGTAATTGCAGCTTGTGCGATTGATGGTGCGCTCACAAAAAGTAATACAACCACACCAATAAAAATATTACGCTTCATATTTAATCAGTATACTCCCTTGTCAATACTTGAAAAGTATTCATATTCATTTACTTCACTTTGAAGATATTTTTGTGGAATTAGATATTATACTTGATATAGATATTTTCTTTCTTTTTCGCCAAAATACAATAAATACAATAAATACTGTAAGGATTGCAGAAAATACACAATATATACAAAATGCTTTAATAAGATATGCCTGTATCCATATGAATATAATTGATGCGCTAACACCGATTACTGCCATTGCCCTTATACCTTTTTCCACATATGAAGACGCCCATATAAATGTTATAGCAACAAGAATAAAAAGAGTTGTATAAAATAGGAAACCATATACGCTAAGTGGTATCCCAAATAAATGTGAGTAAATACTCTTATCAACGATATCACATCCATCATATCCGTTTATTGAACAAACTACAGACGTGCCACTCAACGCATGCTGTATCAAATACACTGTATCAACAATACCAAAGAAAGAGAGGGCCAATACTGAGATGCGACGTATGGATGTCATATATTAATGATGATACAGTAAATTATAGTGTTTGCAATTCTGCTAATGTACTAGTATGAGTACTATATATACGTATGATATTAGCGTGTAACTTTGTACTCAAACTTGTGTTGCCAACTCTGCGGTAATACTGCGACAAAAACCCATAGGAAAAGAATCTTCACCCATCCCTCTTTATCAAAACGTCTTGTAGATGTAAATACAGATTTCGTATGGAGAAAGAAGAACTTCCCGTGACGGCGTGCACATTCAATTGCCTTAAGATCCTCACCCATCTTTAACTTCTCATCAAACGAAATTTCATGCAATAAATCTGTACGTATTATGAATAAAGCATATGAGGTCTTCGTAATCCAATGACCAAAATCATAAAACCGAAACCAAAGTCGTGCACCGAGACGATTTGGAGATGGGTCTATCATAGTTGTTCCAACAGAGTAAGAAGTCGCTCTTGAAGTTTTTAGGAAGATATCGAGTTCTTTAAGGAAACCAGGCTTAAAAAAAGTATCTGCATCCATAAAAATAGTCCACTTACTACTTTTATTACCTTGTGCGATACCTGCATTACGTGCCACGGATACACCCTTATCTTGTATAGAAATTATCTTTATATTATTACTACCAAAAGGTTTCGCTTTTGCGTATGTAGTATCAGTAGACCCATTTTCAACAACAATTACTTCAAATAAATTCTCTGGATATTCTATCTTCTGCATGCACGAAAGAGTTTTTTCTATATAATCCTCTTCATTATGTGCAGGAACAATAATGGAAAAAAATATTGTGGTTCCCATTGCGTGCAGTATACATCATAACGTTATACGATACCAATACTTTCTGTCATAATTAATTGTGATAGAAAACATTAGATAATTCATAATATATGTGCTCTATGGGAAAGATTTAAATATATTACTTTTATCTCCCTCTCGTGCTCGTATCGCCTGTTCAGTAAGCCCCAATGAGTGTCCTATCTCGTGCCATAGTGTTTCTCTCACCATTGCGTGAAGTGCATCTGGAAATGCTTCATCTTTAATTGCCATAAGACGCATTGCCTCACGCACAATTGGCTGATGATACAATGTGATAGTGTCTGGAAGAACATCTCCTATTCCGTATCCTTCTCCACGCGTGTTGCGAGGGATACCATGATATAGACCAAGTAATGTTTCGTTAGAGGCGAGCTTTTCACTTCTACGAGTTTTATCACTAACAGTGTCTTCAATAAGTAACGCGACATTTATCAAGCGTCTCCTTACCCATAACGGTATACGCTTATATTCAATGGCGACTACTGATTCAAATGTATTTTTATCCATGTTATATGTAATAGCATACACCGCATGCCTGAGATTATCTCAGGCATGCGGTGTATGCTATGTAACACTCATATACAATATATGTTAAACCGGCTCGCATCGAATTCAACAAAATTAAGGAGTATCAAGTGTCCTGAGCAATTTGTAGGAGCGTATGCTCCTACACTTACTTATACGCGCCAGTTGAGATATTCTTTCACCTACTGAAGAAATTTTTGGATTCTGAGATGCAGGAGATGTTATAACCATATCTGTAACATTCTTTTTATAGATTGCTTCATCCCATTTGATTACAAAACACGTATAGAAAGTACCATACTGTAGCAATGATTTATTGTATGGAATACCAACTAATCCAACAATTTTCCCAATCTGTATATCAGTATCCTCATTCATCGGAACTTGTGAATAGTCAACTGTCCATTTCTTTCCAAATGAATCCATGAGAGAAAATGATGTTGTACTTTTTGTAATTATGGTACCAAATAAAAATCCTTCTGCTGGGCTACTCCACCATGACTGTTTTTTATATAATGCCGATTTATACCACGGAAGATATATATGAGTCCCTTCTTCCACTACTTGACCAAAACCACTTATAAAGAAGATTACTCCGAACACACACACCCCTATTATAATTCCAATTATTGGAAGAATAAATGTATATCTATATCCATAAGAAGTAATGCGTATATATACATACCCCATTCCTGAAAATAAGATAAAGATTGCCATCCACATAAATGGTAAGGAATCTATCAAAAAACTTTGCCACGTCGTGTGAGTAACTAATGCATATTGCCAATCCGCGTGCACAAGTGCAAACAGTATCGCACTGGTTGCCACTGACGCTATTAACACTGCTACAAATGCCATGATCCATAATATCCTATTACGTAATGAAAATACCCATCTAGGTCTTGAAACTATGTGCTTGTCATTTATTTTCTGTAATACCTTTTTTGCAAATGGCGTCTTTTTATTTGAGTGTGATGGAAAATTGTGTTGTATCATAATTAATTTAATGTATACCGTGTCAAACGCGTACCAATTGCACGTTTAGCACGATGTATTGTTGTTGAAACTGTTCCAATGGACATCTTAAGAATATCAGAAATTTCCATATAAGAACGATCTTCAAAAAATCTAAGTATTAGTATATCGCGATATGATTTTGTTAATTCACTAAGTTCTCGCGAAATGATTTCTGAAGATAGTCGTGTATGTGTAAATTTACTCGTATCAGCAGTTTCATCACATACCATATCAATCCATGATTCAGATTTCGCATCTAATTGTATTTGAGGATGTGCTTTTCTTTTTCTAAAAAATGTCATAGCTTCATTGTGCGTTATGCGATATATCCATGAAGAGAATGATAAGTTCATATCAAATTGCTGTATATTTTTATATACATTCATAAATACATTTTGTAATATATCTTCTCTGTCTTCTCGTATTGAAACACCACATCTGTATAAATACCGAAAGAGAGGTTTCTCATATCGTTCGATTAAATAAGAAAATTGCTTTTTATCAGCAACAGTTCTCTCAACTAACATTTCATCTGATACATCAGATGAAATGTCTTCTATCTGCTGATGCCGTCGTGTATTCATACGTGTTACAAAATTATATTGTCTATTGTATAACAAATGGATCGATTATACGGTATGCTAGGATATATGTACTTGTCGCCATTGTTATTCAACCACCTCATTGAAGCAGCACATTCGTTTTGGATATTATCGTTGGTCATTATCATAGGATCATTGTTTCTCGAAGATATTACCATTGCTTTTGTTGGTATACTTGCTGCAAGCAATTATTTTCCTTTATCAATTGCGATTGGATTATTAATTATTGGTGTAGTCACAAGTGATTTGTTTGCGTATGGTATTGGACGTATAGCTTCTCATCGTAATATTGTCCAGAATATCATTGAACATAGACGCATTGCTCCGTTGCGTTCGCTTATAGGAAGACGACCTAAGACAACTATATTTACAACTCGCTTTATGCCTGGTTTTCGTTTTGCACTTTATTTTTCCTGTGGGTCATTTAGAGTTCCATTCCCAACATTCGTTTCCATTTCAATATTATCAGCAACTCTATGGTCAACAACTCTTGCTGTTCTTTCATTTTTATTTGGTACTTACACATTGCACATCTTAGGATATTGGCGATTCCCAATCCTGGCGATACTTATCGGCATATTATTTTACGTTGGTCACCGCCACTGGAAAAAGATGACGACTACACAAGAATTATAGATGATCTGATTTGCTAAAAAATGTATTCTACACACGTCTTACAATATCAGCGATATGTATTACACATATTGTAAGAATACTTATTACATACGCTTCACGAGTGTTTCTAGTGCTTGCTTAAGAAATTTTATTGTTTCCTCATCAGTAAGTTCACCATTCTCATCAAATTTCTTTCCTGCATTTGATAGATAAAACTCGGGTTGACCAATTACATGTACATCAAGAAATAATAGAATTGTTTTCAAGTGCTGTTGAGCCATAGAAGTTCCATATTGTCCAACAGACGCACCCAACAATAATACTGTCTTACCAATAAAAGAATTCTTATTCCATGGGCGTGATGACCAATCAATGGCATTCTTGAGCACTCCAGAGATCGATCTATTAAACTCTGGTGTAGCGATGATTACTCCGTCTGATGATTCTATCGCATCTTTTAACTCCTGTGCCCGCTTTGGAAACTCCGTTTCGGCATCTTGGTTATACAGTGGTAACGTAGAAATATCAAAGATTGAAATATCCATTCCATTTGGAGCGTATTTTTGTGTAGCGCGCAGTAATGATGTGTTGTAAGAGTCCTTACGCAAACTTCCCGAAATTGCAACTATATTCATAAGAAAAAAATATTATAATGATAATACACTATTATATAACACAATCCGCCTTTCGAGCGGATTGTGTATAACTATTACCCAGAAATAGTTTATTTCTTAGCTTTAATCTCTGCGTTGATCAGTGAACTGAACGCTGAATATGGTTGTGCTCCGACTATAAGATGTGTACCAATAATCATGCTAGGTGTACCGTTTACGCCAAGTTTCTGACCCTCTGAACGATCTGCAGCGACAGCTGCAGTGTATATACTTTTATTCTTATTCATTGTGGCAATAATTTTATCAGTATTCATTCCAGGAATTTTCTTTGTCATTGTAATAATGCTGGACAGGTTCCCAAAGCCAGTATTTTCTCCATCTTGGGCTGAATATATAGCTCGATACCATTGATAAAATTTATCCGGATATGTAGCCCATACCGCACGAGCAAATACTGCAGCTGTTTGTGAATCTGGCCCAAGAAATGCAAAATCTTTAAATACTATTTTAAGTTTGCCAGTCTTTACATAATTTGTATATAGTTCCGGCATTGTATTCGTTTCAAATAATTTGCAAAATGGACATTGATAATCGAACCATTCAATAAGTACTGCTGGGGCATTTTTATTGCCTATATACGGATTACCAGCTATGGCAACATTGTTTGCATTTACTGTTTTGGCAGAAGGTGCTTGTTGCGAACCAGCAGGTTTTATAGCAACTGTGCCACCAGTACCTCCATGTCCGAAATATAAAGCACCGCCAATAATAATAGCCCCAATCACTAATGCTATTGGAGTAAGATACCTATCTTGTTTTTCTGAATCCATATATAATAAATTATCTAGCTTATAATGTGTATGACACAAATTACCATTATTAATTATAGCAATGAAACCACAATATGCAATATGATTTCATTATAAAAAACTGCGCAAATAAAATTTAATTTGAGTCTATTTTCCAATACGTGGTGCTCTGCGTGCTTTTGCTCGATCAGAATCGGTAAGAAATCTTTTGCGTAACCGTATACTTTTGGGTGTTATCTCCAAATACTCATCTTCTGACATAATTTCTAACCCACGCTCAATAGTAAGCTCATATGGTTGTATAAGAGTAATCGCTTCATCTGATCCTGAAGAACGTATGTTCGTAAGATTTTTATTTTTTGTAGGATTCACAGTCATATCCTCACCCTTTGAAGTATTACCAATAACCTGTCCTTCATATACTTCAGTGGCAGGAGAAATGTAAAGTATTCCACGATCCTGTAATCCCCATAGAGAATAACCAAGCGCTTTACCTGTTGTCATGGATATCATTGAACCAACGGAACGTTTACTTATCTCACCAGCATATGGCCTAAATCCAATAACACGCGATGAAAGAATTCCCTCTCCTTTTGTATCAATAACAAACTGGTTACGATATCCAAGTAGTCCGCGTGTTGGTCCTTCAAACGTTAATCGCACAGTCGCGCTATTGTCTTGCATTCCTGTCATAACTAATCCACGCTTACCAAGTCGTTCAATTACTGGTCCTTGATACTGTGAGGGAACATCTACAATAACTTTCTCAAATGGTTCTGTTTTCTTTCCATCTTCAATATGAAAAATTACTTGTGGTTGCGAAACCTGTAGCTCGTAGCCTGCACGTCGCATATTTTCAATAAGAATAGCAATATGCAATCCTCCGCGACCTGAAACTGTAAAGTAATCACCAGCAGAAAAATCAACTCTTAATCCCACATTAATCTCAAGTTCTCGTTCCAAATAATCACGTATCTGTCGCGTAGTTACGTACTTTCCTTCTCGTCCAGAGAATGGAGAATTATTTACTAAAAATGATAGAGAGATCGTTGGTTCATCAACAGCGATTATTGGAAGCATTTCTACATCACTCTTTAGTGATATAGTCTCTCCTATTTCAATATCTGGCATACCAGCAAGCAAGACTATATCACCTGCACTTGCTTCATTGGCATCGGCACGTGATAGTCCTTTAAAGGTAAATAATTTAGTTATCTTAGCTGTTCTTTGCTCTTTGTCTGGATTACTAATAAATACAGCATCACCAGAATGTACAACACCATCATAAATTCGTGCGATTGCCATACGTCCTAAGAAATTATCATATGCCAGATTAAATGGTTGTAACCGCAAAGGATGTGATATGTTTTCAGCAGTTGCCGCAGATGGGACGTATTCAAGAATTGTATCCAGCAATGGGGTCAAATCTTTTGATTCATCTTCAAGTTTTCGCTTAGCTATACCTTCACGACCAATAGCATATACTATTTGAAAATCTGCCTGTTCATCTGATGCTCCGAGTTCCAAAAATAGTTCTAGTACTGATACTTCACACATCTCAGGGTCCGCAGCAGGCTTATCTATTTTATTTATAACTACAATTGGATTTAGTCCAAGCTCAAGTGATTTCTTTAATACAAAACGTGTTTGTGGCATCGGACCTTCCTGAGCATCAACGATTAATAGAACTGAATCAATAGAGCGTAATACACGTTCAACCTCTGAGCCAAAATCAGCGTGACCTGGAGTATCCACAATATTTATCTTTGTATCTTTGTATCTTATTGATGCATTTTTTGAGTAAATAGTAATACCGCGCTCTTGCTCAAGAGTGTTACTGTCCATTGATACACCTTCTCCAATAGCTCCTGTTTGGCGCAATAAAGCATCAGTAAGAGTTGTCTTACCGTGATCAACGTGTGCGATAATAGCAATATTTTTTATATCCATATAAAAGTGAAAAGGCCCACGGTCACGGCCTTATAAAAATCAGTATGACACACCATTGACTAAAACGCCAACATTCATGAGTAAGAATACATATTTTTAACTATAGTATATTTTATTCCTCTTTATCTTGCTGGTGTTTATGACGATAGAAGAAACAAATGAATGCGCGCGCGTATGTTACGAATGGTCTATCCTCTTCAATAAATTCATATTCATTTGCCGGCACTATATAATTTTTAAGTTGATGTAAGAAAAACTCTCGTGTATTAGAAAAATGTATACTGGCGAGATGTGCAAAAAGGTATGCCTCTGGAGCATATTCATAATGACCGCGTACTTCTCCATCAACAAAGACTCTTAAGTGATATTGGTGAGAAGACCCATTGGGCAAGCATAAGCTAGCTATTTCACTATCATCTTTCCATGCCAAAAGTTGAGTGCGGTAACCCATTTCCTTTAATCCTTCTATGAAAAGTCTATGTGATATATGCGGAGCAAGATGTCCAAGTAAAAATTGTTGCCTACCGCTGTGTCTTATTAATTTACATGCAATTAAACCATCACGAATTCGTGGATGTACTGGAGCGTATGTGTGTAATATAAAATACTTCAAATGCCTAATATGCATCTTGTGCAAAGAAATGTTTGGGTATAAAACTCTTTTCATTTTGAGATATCGTACAAGCCATGTGTGATGCATCACCATAAAAAATTTTATATCTGAATTATAAATCATACACCCAATAAAATACAATATTAGGATGTAATATATAATCTTAATATGGTTATCTATGCATGTTTTCATAATTGCTCTTTATAGTCACTACTGATACAGTGGTGTTATATATGAACGAATCTGTTAGAGAAGGCTCAAAGCACTATGAAGGAACAATCACTATCACTGGTCGCGGAACTGGATTCTTCTCAATTGGAGATAATATAGAAGACTTGCTGATTCCACGGGAATCACTTGGAACAGCATTGCCACACGACACTGTACGCATTGTTGAGGATGGCTCTATTAGAGGACGCTCCATCGGGAAAGTCATCTCTGTTTTAAAACGTGCACACGATACATTCGTCGGAACATTAAGTGATGAAAATGGGCGTATTATGTTAATTCCAGATATGAAAAAGATGTATACACCATTTATCATCTCTGGTAAATATCCAAACATGGGACATAAAGTACTTGTTCGTTTTACACATTGGGATTTAAATGAGGATTTCCCAACAGCAACAGTTGAAGAAGATATTGGTACAGCAGGTATACACGAAACGGAAATGCGAGCATTAGCTCTTGGTGAGGGATTCAACCCGTCATTCCCTGCTAAAGTTACTCAAGAAGCCTTAATCATGGAAAAGGAAGGTGGTGCGAGCATTTCTGCAGAGATTAAGCGTAATACACGTCGTGATTTTCGCGATACAACAACATTCACTATTGATCCTGCCGATGCGAAAGATTTTGACGATGCGCTATCTGTGAAGATGCTTTCTGATGGAAAGGTTGAAGTTGGTATACACATTGCAGATGTATCTTTTTTTGTTACGGATGGCACGGCAATTGACACGGAGGCAAGAAGTAGGTCTACGAGTGTATACCTTGTTGATCGTACAATCCCAATGCTTCCAGAGATACTTTCAAATGATTTATGCTCTCTTCGACAAGATGTCGAGCGACTTGCGGTGTCAGCGGTTTTTGTACTTGATGAACAAGGTAACGTACATGAACGCTGGTTTGGCGAGACGATAATAAAATCTAATAAACGATTTACCTATGAAGTAGCTCAAGAATCACTATCAACAGGTACAGGTGATTTTGCAATAGAATTGAAAACTCTAAACAGCATAGCAAAAAATATACGTATCAAACGTGTTGCTAAAGGTGCTATTGAGTTTGATACTGCTGAAGTCAAAATTGAACTTGATAATGATGGTAAACCTCTATCCATACACCTTAAAGAACGACATGATACGAACTTGCTAGTCGAAGATTTTATGTTATTGGCAAATACTGAAGTTGCACAAAAACTAACATCAGAAGCGAAAAAGAGAGGTATTGGGCATAGTTTCATGTATCGAGTCCATGATGCTCCAGATCCAGACCGTATCGAGAACCTTTCGAAATTCTTAAATGTCCTCGGATATCATCTTGATATAAATGCAGGTAAGGTTGAAGGGGCTGATCTCAATGCAGTTATTGATAAATCAAAAGGAACACCTGAGGAATACCTTATTAAAACTGCCACATTGCGATCAATGTCAAAGGCAATATATACCACAAAAAATATTGGACACTTTGGACTCGCATTTGCCAGCTACACACACTTTACATCACCAATTCGTCGTTATCCAGATATGCTCGTTCATCGTGTGTTAAAACACTATACACAAAATACACGCATTCCCTCTATAGATTTAGATGGTCTAGAAGAAGTCGCAATACATAGCTCAGAGCGAGAAGTTGCAGCTACACACGCAGAACGTGATTCAATTAAAATGAAGCAGGTTGAGTTTCTTCTACCACATGTTGGTGATGAATTCGATGCTGTAATTTCAGGAGTAACTGAACGAGGAATATATGTAGAAGAGAATACTACTCATGCGGATGGCATGATACGTATAACCTTACTTGGTGATGATTATTTTGAATATGATTCGGCACATTATCGTCTTGTTGGACAGCGTACCAAGAAGACATACACGCTTGGCAACCCTATACGAGTAAAGCTTATAGCTGCACGTGTTGCAGAAAGAGAATTGGACTTCTCTGTTGCGCTTGCTTCATAAATAATAACGCCACACTTCGTGAACTCACAAAGTGTGGCGTTAAACATACAGGTGAACAATGTTCATCCGAAGATTCCTCTTCTGGATTCCCATTTTCTTTTTTCATTAATAAATATACGACGATGAACCTTCATCACATGAGCACTTAGATGATCCCATTTGTCATCATCTACGAATTCGCAATGGCAGAACCTGCATCTTATAATATTCCCTGTTAACAATGTTCTTACTTTCTTATACATAACAGCACCCTCTCTCTTTTGTTTGGTCCAACTAAATTATATAACATTACCTACACATCAATGCAACTAAGTTAAACACATAGCTCCTCACCATGTATTTGGTAAGGAGCTATGTGTTTAACAGATAATGTATATATTTACTTAACACACGTCTGTACACTAGTGTTCTATATAATATGTAGGCGCAGTAGAAGTGTTCCTATCCATAGTACCAGAATAAGGTAATATAATGCCCACCCCTCTGCTGGAGGAAACCATCGAGAGAATATTCTAAAATGTTTTAAGTACCATTTTTCACCAAACAACGCGATGATGTTAATACTTACACTATCAATGACGAGTAAATAAAATATAATTGCTTCAATATACATAAAAAAATAAAGTGAATGAATAAATGCACCTCACTTAACTTAAGTTAGAATATCACACCAACAGATGATTTATGTCACTATTTTTATGTATACTGTGTACAAGTCTCTACCATCAAAATATATGCTGGGGGACTAGGATTCGAACCTAGATTAACGGGACCAAAACCCGTCGTCCTACCATTAGACGATCTCCCAATAGTTCATACCATACCAAAAAATACTCTATCGCGCCACCGGTTTTTCAATTGGTGGCATAGTGTGGGTGCGAAGAATAGTCCATGGAGAGGTGGCATTTGAATCATACAAAACTTCCGTGATGCTTCCATTTGCAATATTTTTTAGACTACGTACTGTCCAAAAATGATGAAATGCTTTGGTCACATCTTTCCCGAGAATTTCAGCTAACATTGCACTTATAAATAGACGGTGCGAAACAACAACGATGTGGTCTTTGTCTGTGTGCACGAGCCGTGCAATCGCGCGCTTTGCGCGCGATTGCACGGCTATCATGTTCTCGCCATCTTTGTATACCCATACTTTTGAACTACTCAACGCATATAATCGTATGGTATACACTATTGACCGAATGCTCCAAAATCGTGATCCCAGAATACTCTTTGGGCGATATACTTCACGAAATATCTTATCTTGTGAAAGTGGGATAGTGATGACTTGTTGCAATATATGTGCAGTTTCAATTGCGCGCAGTGCATCGCTTGCTATGAGTGTATCAATTGGTAAAGCGCTTAAAACGGAAGCGATTGCATGTGCCTGTGCGATGCCATGCAAGTTAAGTGGTGTGGAAAGTAACTGATGTTTATGTAAGTAATTGTATGCTGTCTGACCATGCCGTACGAAATATAAATGTTTTACCGCCATATAATATTCATTCGTGTTTATCCAATGCTTCCAACACAGCAAGCTCAATTGGTAATATTGGAATTGGTGTAAAACGCATACGTTGCTGTGCAGTTAAAAATGCAAGTAATGTTTTGCGTGTTATACCAGGAGATTTTTCACTTGAATACACAAGAAGTGTCTTGCACATATCTTCACCAAGCTCATTTTGAAGCTGTTTCTTTAACTCTGGAGCATAACGCAGGAGTAATGTTGTACGCAATAACTCAAGTAAAAGTGTGAGAAATAGTTTCATATCTGTACCATTTTTTTGTACTGCTTTTATTGCAATATATGCTTGTTCTATTGAACCTTGTGCTAAAGCTGAAATTAATGCATATAGTAATGAGCTCTTAGGCGCACCAGTAATTGTCTCGACATTTTCTCGTGAAAGCATATTTCCAGAGACTGCCGTGAGCACGCGCTGTAATATGGAAAGAGCATCTCTATAAGAGCCTTCTGCCAACAGCGCAATAAGATCCGCCGCTGAACTATCTATTTTATATCCTTCCTTATGAGCGACTTTAGTTACAACATGCGATAATATGTTACGAGATGGTTTCTTAAATTCAAATACTTGACAACGTGACTGCACTGTCTCTGGAACCTTTGCGAGCTCAGTAGTTGCAAGAATGAAAATTGCATGTGCTGGTGGTTCTTCTAATGTTTTCAAAAAAGCATTCCATGCAGCTTTTGAAAGCATATGTACCTCATCGAGTATATATACTTTGTATGGAGATGTGAAAGGAAGTGTGTACACATTTTCAGTTAAATTACGTATATCATCAACACTGTTGTTTGATGCCGCATCAATTTCATATAAATCATTATCTATACAACCAACCTCTCGTGCAAAAATACGTGCGACACTCGTTTTACCAAGTCCACGTGAACCAGCAAACAAATATGCATGTCCATGTTTTTTTGTCTTTATCTGTGTCATTAGAGACTCTGTAACGTGTGGTTGCCCTTCTACGTCAGAAAACGTTCGTGGGCGATAGGTACGATAAAGTGCGTATTGTGCCATATCAAAAATATATCATGGTATGATGATGCATGCACTGTCGCAATTCATTGGATTATTGAATTAAACGAAACAACACTTATACAGAAGTAATCATTATTATACTTTCCACTCATGTAGTACAGTTATAAGTTCATCAATAGAACTAGTATTCATAAGCTTGACTCGAAATTCTCCAGCACCAGGAAATCCACTTATAAATGCTTTTATATGTTTTTTAAAAATATGAAATGGCTTTGGTGATAATAGCTCTTCAAAAAATCGTGCCAGAGTTATAAGAGCGGCAATACGCTCTGAAATAGGAGTATCATCAAAAGTCCGCCCAGTAAAAAACCATGGATTACCGAAAATAGCACGCCCGACCATAACACCATCGGCATGTGATTGCATGGCTTTCTCTGTAGCGTCTTGAAGAGTTTGTATATCACCATTTCCGATTATCAAAGTTCCCTCTCCAATGGTATTGCGAAGTTTAATAATCCTATCCATATATTCCCAATGTGCTGGTACATTTGACATCTCTTTTCTTGTTCGTAGGTGAACTGTTATGGCTTGAGGTTTCGCTTCAAGAAGTGCTGAGATCCATTCATCAATAGTCTCTTTGTCATAACCTATACGTGTCTTAACTGAAACAGGTATTTCACTTCCAGCACGTGCGACACCTTCTTTTGTTGCTTCAATAATTTCTACCGCTTTAGATGTATCTTTCATAAGTGCCGCTCCTGCGCCTTGTTTCTCAACGGACCTATCTGGACACCCCATGTTAATATCTATACCAGCAAAACCGAGACGTGTAATTAGTTCTGCAGAGTAGCACATTGTTCTTGTATTGCTACCAAACAACTGCGCTACAATCGGTTGTTCGCCTTTTGCATATAACAAATCACGTAAAAGTGGATTATCTTTATCAGGTATCTTTTTTATTTCACGTAAATGGAAAAGTCCATCGGCAGATACAAATTCAGTAAAAAATATATCTGGCTTCCCTATATGCATGATAAGTCGCCTAAACGAAACATCTGTAACATCTGCCATCGGAGCAAGCGCAAAAAATGGTTTTGGTAAGGTATGCCAAAAAGAAGTCATATGGAAGTATTGTATCGCATTTCTTAATATACTGCCTTTCAGTAAATTTTTGCTGAAAGGCAGTATATTGGTGAACTCTAATTGACTATTTCAAATGTTTTATACAATTATAGCGTATGATTTTATAATTTTTATCTTCGCCAATTTCAAAAGTACTAATACTTGTGTTATGCAGACCCTCAATTGATTTTATCTCTGTATATTTTTTCCCAGTGATTACTGCAACTAACGATTTTCCAATTCCACCATGGCAGATAAATAAAATTGAATCATCAGCATGCTCATGAATAATTTCATAAAGGAAACTTTTTGCCCTTTTATAAATTTCCTCCATAGACTCACCTTCTTTTGGCTCAATAATAGTATCCCAACCAAAGTCACTCTTATTTCTGCCTTGGAATTCACCAAAGTCTCTTTCTCTGAGGTTTTCTACAAATTTTATTTGGGTATTAGGATGATATTTTGTGATTTCTTTTGCAGTATCGGTAGCTCTCTTTAGATCACTTGAATAAATGAAGTCAAATTTCTCATCTTTTAATCTTAGAGCAACTCTTTTTGCCTGCTCAATTCCATGGGTGGAAAGTGTTCCAGGCAAATGTCCCTGCAAGATTCCGACTATATTTTCTTTAGTCTCACCATGTCTTGTAATTGTTAGCTTCATAAGTAAAGTAAAATTATATATAATAAAAATATCTAGTTTAACACTTTCATTATGATTATCTATAATATCTCAAGTATAACACTGTTATTATTATGATAAGACTCATATATTTGACTAAAAAATAAAACAGATATTTTAGATATTGTGTAATTCAGATACATATAATACTATTTCTTCCTAAAATAGACCTTTCCCGAAAAGCGGAGATCTACGTATTCAAGTGAACCGTTTGATAATGAGATATCGTGTGCCACTGACAAAAGTAATGAAAATGCATTACGCTCATCACCTCGCACGTAAGTTATTCGCGTGCCATCATTGAGAAAGAGGTCTACTTCGTCACCACGCAAGACAATGTCTGAAACTGCAGTATGGAATATCCTAATATTTTGCGCTAAATCAAATACATGAGGAAGTGAAGCCTCATTGGTAATGGTGTTTAAATATGGCGTTCCTGTTGCTACAAGTGGTGCGTATACAATATATGGAAATAATGGAGTCGTAGATCCGACTGCAATTGATGTTGATACATTATTTATAGCAGTTGATGAAGTTGCAACCGATGCAATCTTTTTGTAAAGAAAACCACTACTGTCAAAAAGATAACATGAGTCATTGCCAATATTTTTAGTATCTTGAGATAATGTATTTGATGGTGTGGAGCTCGCAAAAGTACCACACCAGCGAGAGAGTGCTGTACGCGGTTCCAGAATGATACCCACAGTGTGTAGTCCACGACGCTTAATTGAGACTGCTGCAATAGTTGGTTCTTCCTTAAGTATTGCTCGGCGCACACTTGCTCTGTTAAAAAATAGAATGGAGCTATATGGAATAATATCAAAATATGAGCCTGTAAGTGAGCCCCATGCTATAGATACAATGGAACTGTTTGAAATACCCATAGGTGCGGTAACAACAATATGAGCAGTATTCATAAATGATTGGCGTAATATTACGATTACAAATATAAAAAAGAACACTGTGAGAATAAACCCTAACATAATTTTACGACGTCGCACCGTGCGACGTCGTACAGACAATCGTGATGTACGACGTACCGAGACAGAACCACTCACTTTCCTTTTCACTGTGCCTATTCGTACCTGTGTCATGCTCCAATAACATCAGTACCCATAAAAGGTACCAATGCATCTGGCACGCGAATACTGCCATCCTCTTGTTGATAATTTTCAATAATAGAAACTAGAATACGTGGAGTTGGTATAGCGGTTGTATTGAGTGAGTGTACAAAGCGTAACGTACCATCTTCATCACGATAGCGAATATTAAGCCGACGAGTTTGAAAATCATGAAAATATGATGACGAGCTAATTTCACGATATTTCTTTTCAGCTGGAACCCACAATTCAATATCATATTTCTTCACTTGTCCAAGACCTAAATCACCTCCACAGTTTACAACCGTACGGTATGGAATATTAAGTAGCTCGATAAATTCTTCTGTATTACGGTTTAGCCATTCGTGTAAACGAACCGATTCATCATGCTGTGCTTTGCAAAGTACAACTTGCTCCCACTTATAAAATTCATGTACGCGAATAAGCCCATTCACATCTTTTCCATGAGAACCAGCCTCACGCCTGTAGCTGTTAGCAAATGAAAGAAAGCGAATGGGGAGCTCGGCTAAATCAACTGTCTCATCCATATAAAATCCCATAGTGGCAACTTCAGCGGTACCAGAAAGATACAAATCATCTTGAGTTTTATATAAATCATCTTCTCCTTGTGGAAGGTACCCAGTTCCCATAAAAACTTCACGGCGCAACAAGCTTGGCACCATCATTGGCGAAAAACCTTTTGCCATAAAATGTTTCAAAGCAAGTTGCCAAATTGCATTGGTGAGTAATACGCCCGCGTCACGAAGGAAATATCCTCTAAACCCAGCAACTTTTACACCACGCTCCAAATCTACCATGTGAAGTGTTGTCATGAGATCAACATGACCACGTGGTTGAAAATTAAAACTTGTTTGTGTTCCCCACGTTTTCACTTCCTTATTATCTTCATCACTTGCTCCTTCTGGAACAGATATATCTGGAATATTAGGAACTTGCAACATAAGTTCTCGCCATTCTTTCATTGCTTCTTTGTATTTCTCTTCTAGTTCATCCATGCCATCTTTGAGATATCGCATACTCTCAATATACTTTTGTCGCTCATCTCCCTTAGCAAGTGCTATTGTTTTACTCATACGATTTCGCTCCGCACGCTTTTTATCAAGTGTCTGTCGTAAATCCTTACGGATATCATCAACTGCAAGGAGTCTGTCGATATTAATCTTTATCTTTTTCTTTTTGGCCCCAGCTTTTACTAAGTCAGAGTTTTCCCTTATAAATTTGATATCAAGCATATATACTACATAGTACAGTATGCCACAAGAACCACGACAACTACAAGAAAAAGAATACCCGTCCCAATTGCTTGAAATCTCACGTCCACCGAAAGAATTATGGATGCAGGGAAATTTCCCTAGCGAGAATACAAAATACTTGGCGATTGTCGGCTCCAGAGCAGCAACACAATATGGGAAAGATGCATTGCGGTCACTTGTACAAGGACTTTCAGGATACCCAATTACCATCGTATCAGGTCTTGCACTTGGTATTGATGGAGAAGCACATAAAGTGGCACTTTCTTCTGGATTGCATACAATTGCTATTCCTGGTTCTGGACTTGACCCGTCTTGTATATATCCACGTGCCAACGCTACACTTGCTCACGACATTCTTGATGCTGGTGGAGCTCTACTTTCAGAACATCCACCAATGTATCACCCACGAGCCTACGACTTCCCATCAAGAAACCGTATTATGGTTGGTCTTTCACACGCAGTACTCGTGATCGAAGCGGCACAACGTTCAGGTACTCTTATCACAGCGCGACTGTCACACGAATATAATCGTGATCTTCTATGTGTACCACATCGCATCGGTGATATGAATGGATTTGCATCAGAATTATTTTTGCGCCTAGGAGCTACACTAGTAGCGAACTCACAACACATACTTGAGGCACTTCATATTGAACCAATCGCAAAAGACACAAAGACGCAAGTACATTCGCTATCTGTTTCCGAGCGCATTGTATACGATGTACTTAATACACCACACACGCGAGATGAGCTAATCCGTACTGTAAAATTACCCAATTCAGATGCACTCTCAGCACTTGTGTCGCTTGAGTTACGTGGAATTATCGTAGAAGAATTTAGCGCATGGCGTAGAGTGTAATTATAAATTATCACCATCACCATACTTGACGACAGCCACACAATACTGTATGAGTGATTAAATACATGTCAAAGAAATTACTTATAGTCGAATCACCGACCAAGGCACGTACCATTACGACATACCTCAAAGGAGCGTATGAAGTGATTGCATCTGTGGGACACGTGCGCGACTTACCAAAATCGAATAAAAATGCTATTGATATTGAGAATGGATTTGCTCCACATTACGTCATTACGCCTGGGAAGAAAGAAATCATACACCGCATGGAGAAACTTGCTGAAAACGCAGATGAAGTGTATCTAGCAACCGACCCAGATCGCGAAGGAGAAGCAATTGCATGGCACATTAAAGAAGTACTCGGGTTAAAGAAACCAAAGAGAGTTGTATTTCATGAAATCACCCCATCGGCAATTGAGGAAGCATTGGAGCATCCGCGAGCAATTGATGAAAACTTACTACACGCGCAAGAAGCACGCCGTGTGCTGGACCGCATAGTAGGATATGATCTCTCTGGTCTAATTTGGAAAAAAGTACGCTATGGACTTTCAGCTGGACGAGTACAATCTCCAGCATTGCGTATCCTTGCACAACGCGAACGTGAAATACGTGCTTTCATACCAGAAACATACTATCTAATTGATGCAATATTTAACGCACACAATGCACAATTCCCAGCACGTTGCAACGAAGAAATACAATCAAGAGATGAGGCAGTCCGTATTGTGCACGAGGGAAAAAATGCATCATGGACAATAAAACGTGTAACCGCACGAACGGAATCTCGCGCGCCACGTGCACCGTTTACAACTTCCACACTTCAACAAACGGCGTCAACACGTCTTGGTTTCTCTCCTTCGCGCACAATGCGTGCAGCGCAAAAACTATATGAAGGCGGACATATAACCTACATGCGTACCGACTCAGTACACCTAGCAAAAGAAGCACTTGGAAAAATGGCATATGCTATAGAGAAAGAGTTTGGTAAAGAGTTTGTACAAGTACGTGCGTATAAAACCAAAAGTAAAAACGCACAAGAGGCACACGAAGCAATTCGTCCAACAAATCCACAACACAAAACATCGTACGGAACAGGTGATGAAAAACAACTATATGAGTTGATACGTATTCGTACACTGGCGTCACAAATGAAAGATGCTTCTATTGAGCGAACACGTATACTCACACAATCCAATAAAGACATCCCTCTTTTTGTAACTAATGGATCACGACTCCTTTCGCCTGGGTGGTTGGCACTTGACACCATCGCACGAGGTGATGACGTGTCACTTCCAAAACTAATTGAAAATGAAAAACTTGAACTTACATCACTTATTGATACTGAGAAACAAACAGAACCGCCAAAACGGTATAGCGAAGCAGGACTTATAAAAGAGCTAGAAAAAAGAGGCATCGGAAGACCGTCAACATATGCAAGTACAATAAAAACACTCGGTGATCGCGGATATGTAGAACGACAACAACGCACATTGTTACCAACTGCCACGGGTATGGTTGTCTCAGGTTGGCTTGAAGAACAATTTCCATCATACATAAGTGATTCATTCACAGCAGAAATAGAAGATAATTTGGACGAAATTGCGCGAGGTAAGCGTACATATGAAGAAACACTTACTGAATTCTATACACCGTTTGAGAAAGCTATTAAAGAAAAAGAAGATCTACCAAAAGCAACATCGCTTGGAGAAGGTCCGGAAGAATTTCCTTGTCCTATTTGTAAAGGCAAGATGGAATATAAGTTGGGACGTGGAGGAATATTTTTAAGTTGTAAAAAATATCCAGACTGTACAGGAGCGCGCCAAGAAGATGGTTCAGAACTTAAACCAGACGAACCTATTGGAAACGATCCAGAAACAGGTCAACCTATTTTTATACGTGTTGGACGTTTTGGTCCTTATGTAGAGATGCCACTTCCAGAAGAAAAGCCAGACAAAGCGAAAGAATCTACAGAAACAAAACCAAAGAAGAAAACGTCTAGTGCAAAAAAGAAAACAACGAAAAAGACTACGCCAAAAAAACCAAAGAAAAAGAAAGTGCCAGTAAAAAGA
>VAOX01036530.1_pt1 | contig 31253 bp, 25 predicted proteins | sample 3393891 | NCBI WGS metagenome assembly VAOX01 (sample SAMN08290429, study PRJNA428436) | hydrothermal vent metagenome | isolation source: Deep-sea hydrothermal vent chimney | place: Indian Ocean: Southwest Indian Ridge | depth 2822 m m
GGAGATTGGAAGAAGGGCTTTATGGATGCGGGTTGTCGCCATTCAGGAGGGGTTAAGTATTGGAAGGTGCCAAAAACAGCTGGGAAGACTTGTAATAGAAGAAGCTACGAGCCGGATGGATGTAGTTTGGGCAAGGGCACATGGACTTTTACCGCTAGAGACAAAAAAATAATGACGCCTGCATGTAATGAACATGATTTGTGTTACTCCACTTTGGGGCGATCCAAGCATGTATGTGACGTACAGTTTTATACTAATTTAAGTCACGCGCGTTCTAAATTTAAGGGCACATATTCAGCCGAGGCCGTATATGTAGCCGTAAAGAACTTTGGAGAAAATGCCTATAAAAATGGACAAAAATGGGCAAAGAAAAATGACTGCAAATAGTTGCTTTATGTATAGGCTAACCTCGCAACTGGTTATAATATTCGGTTGCCATGGGGTTAGCCAGATTGGAATTAACTGTATTAATTAGAAGTTGTGGTCTAGAGTTAGTAGCACGCAACTGGATGCGTGAGTCTATCGATATGGAGTTGTATGAAAATTATACTGGCCGACGATCATTGTCTGTTCAGGGAAAGTTTGGCGTGTTGGATAAAACAATATAATAATAAAATTGAATTCGATTTTTCGGGTACCTACTCTGAACTTCTACGAAGTCTTAAAAAAAATACCTATGATATGATTTTACTGAATTTATTTATGTCCGGAATGCAAGGAGTAGTCAGTTTTAAGCGCATTCGTAGTGAATCAAAGAAAGTACCCATTATAGTAGTTTCGCAAGACGAAGATAATGCTAATGTCTCTGACTGCCTTAATGCCGGTGCATTGGCTTATGTCGTAAAGTCGTCGTCAGGTAAAATAATATTGGAAGTAATTAATGATGTTATAAGGGGAATGAAACACGCTCCGGTCAATGTATATCCGCAAAATAAAATTTCGCTTAACGACAAGAAAAAAAGGATATTGATTTTGATCAATGATGGTTTTAGTAATAAGGTTATTGCTGAGCGACTATTTTTGTCTGAAGGAACAGTGAAGCAATATGTTAGCCAGATATTTCGATTATTACAGGTCAGTAATCGTACGCAAGCGGCATTGAAGGCGAGAGAGTTACTGGAACTATAATAATAAGTTGATGTCATTGGAGGTTCTCTGTTCTTATGATTGGTGGTATGTTGCTCTAGAAAAATTACTTGAAAAAGCGTGAATAGATTGGCCTGAGCCAAGGTTTGCAGATATGTCAAAAATGTCTGTCATACAATTGTTTGTGTGAGTGCTAATACCATTAGCACTTTTACTAATCGAGTAACCCCTAATTTTTATAGTGTGTTTAATGCCCGTCGCTGCTGAAGGTTACTAGTAAAAGTGAGTTGCCGTTGAGCATTTAAAATCATGCCAGCTAGTGCTAAAATGACCTCTATTTAAGTACCAGTGATTTATGATTTTAAAGGTGAAGCTAAAATGTCCGACAGGTTTAAGGTAACTGAATCAGCTAAGCTGATGGATTTTCTTCTAAGTAATCTTAAAGGATGGAGCCGTACAACCGTTAAACAAAGACTCAAATCAGGATGCGTTATCGTAAACGGTCAGTCGATTGTGAAACACAATCATACGCTGGCAATAGGTGACGAGGTGGAGGTGCTTGCTTCGGGTAAAAATATGCCGCGTAAAACGGGGGATCAACTTGAGATTATATACTCAGATCGTAATTTGATCGCTATCAATAAACCTGCTGGCTTACTGTCTGTTTCCTCTGCCAAAGAGACTAGAAAGCATGCGCTGGCAATGTTACGGAATCAACTTTCTAGTCCGCGACGACCGGTAAAATTGTGGCCTGTACATCGGCTTGACCGAGATACTTCAGGTATTTTGCTGTTCGCCACTTCGCATGAAATGCGTGAAGCTATAATGGAGTTATGGCCTGAGGCAGAGAAGAGATACTTAGCGATTGTTGAAGGGTTTCCTGATCCGGGTCAAGGCACTATAAACCAACCATTGCGGCAAGACGATACTGAATATCGTGTGCATGTGGGCGAACACCCCGATGCCAAAAGGGCCGTAACTCATTTTGAAAGCCAGCGTAGCGTGAATGGTCGAACATTGCTTGAACTTACGTTAGAGACCGGTCGGCAACATCAAATTCGTGCGCATTTGGCCTGGCAAGGCCATCCCGTAGTAGGAGATCAGCGGTATGGAGTTGATGGTCCGCGTATGGGCTTGCATGCACTGAGTCTGGAAATCACTGAACCGATTACGGGCAATAAGTTACTTTTTGAAACGCCTGCGCCAAGTGATTTCTATGCTTTATTGAAATAGTTGTTACGAAAAATGTTTCTCTGACTTTTTTTGAACTCTTTTCCGTGTCATTTCGACTAATTAATTGCGCAGGGATGCTTCAGCGTTAATTGAATTAAGAATTTATTAGTACTACTCTTAATTATACGGTAAATCATAATCGGGTTGAAAAATCGGTGGTGAATAAAATGAATAAACTTACGCGTTTTAGCTGGGCGTTACTTATAAGTTGTGTGATGCCTGTGGCTTTATTTGCCGTCGAGCCGCTTCATGGCGTAATAGTGTCTGAGGGATCCCGTAGCCCTGGTGATGAGGCTTATTTATCTGGATACTCCGCTAGACCTCATGTTATAGGCACAACCCTAACCCTGAATGGAAGCCGTTTGGGGATAGATAAAAGACAGTATAAGATTACGTACGTAGGAAGCGACTCTGTTAAACGTACGATCTCTACTCGTTACATTGACAGTTGGCAAGAAACGCAAATACGTTTGAGGACACCCTTTAGTCTTACAAAAGAGGGTCGCTATTACTTGCAGCTAGAAAAAGGTGGTCGTGTATACGGGGCGCTGAATTTTAGGACGGTACTGCCAACACCTCGCGTACTTCGTTATCAAACAACTAATAGTTGCCTGGGGGGCAATATTATTATTCACGGTGAAAAATTTACCGTTCATAAAGGCGCTTTTTCAGTACTAATTCAAACCCGGGCACCAGGTTCAGGTAGTACTTTTCGGAGTATTAGTATTAAAAACTCTGACATACGTCAGTGGTATAAAAACAGAATTAAAATACATCTCAACCGCTCACTCCGCGCCTATGTCAAGCCTGGTTACACTTACCGTATATCGTTACTAAAAAAACTCCAAAGGGGATATAAAACAGTAGCGACTGGTCCGACAGGAATCCTGAGTCGCAATTGCACTTCACCCTCTGACAGCCGCAGTGGCGCGCCAAGTGCGATAGGTCAACAAACTTACACGGCTACGTTTACGGGTCTCACTCTTCAGAGGCAGGTTATATTGGGTAACTCTGTTCGTTTTAGGGGATTCCTAAAAGCGAATAGTGCAGCGGCCACGAGACAATATGGTGCTCGTCCAATGCAAGTCACTTTTTTACTCATTAACAAGCAGACAAAAGTGGTGGTTGCCAGAAAGTTTATCAGAATGCGACGCAGACAAATTTCTTTCAATATTTCTGGTATCCCAAGAACAACAGGTGAGTATATTTTAAAGCCAGACGGACGTAGTTACGGTGACTCTGGCTATCGTATTAACCACCCAAATGTACTAAGCACCGTAGTGAGGGTTATTAATCCGCGGATACGTCAGAGAGCAATCATCTATTTCACTCCTGCCAATAATGTGAGGCGCTCTAGTGTCGGCCAATGGTTGTATTTTGGCGGTGTATTCGTTATTAAAGATCAGTTATTTTATCGCCGCTTGAGTGCGGTCGGGTTTACACGTATAAAGTGGAGTGTTGTGAGCACTGCTGGCCGAGTTGCTGGCAGGGGGGTATATAGTATTAGGTCCAAGAGATCCGCCCTGATTGCCAAGGTTAGACCTAGAGAGCCAGGTGATTATTATCTTAAGTTAAGTTTTGATCCAAGCAGTCGTATCCGATTTGGACTGAGTTCACCTAATCTGAGAAGTAGAACGGTAAAAGTGAGGGGTGGCCTGGGTTCTACGAGAAAATCCAGGTACTAGTCAGGATATAGCCAAGTACGCTAGTGATGACAAATTGCAAAATTGGTTTTTCCAATTATTAGTGTCTGCAGACTCATCATTGGTATTATTTTTTCTCAAATAAATGAGCGTTCCGACGAGCCCGAAGGTCAGGCTGAAGACTATTAAAACAGTGCCGACCAAATATTACTGAATACACTATAAATAGCGTAACTTATAAAGGCGATTGCGGAGCCTATGATTATAAGTGAGCCTGTGATAGTCATGATAATCATAAACAGTCCTTGATCAGCATTTAGGTTAAAGTCTTGAATATTCCGAGGCCGCTCAGGTAGCCAGTCATATAATAGGGCTAAGGCATCTTTCTCTTGTTCGGGATTACCACTGATTTCGTAATCTCTCATCTCAATTTCAACCAAACCATGTTGATCCACGGCTAAGCTTATTATATCGATTGTATGATATTTTGTGTCGACGCTATTTAGCTCCCATGCTTTCACGTCATGCCAGGTGAAAACTATCTCTCTAATTTTAAAATAATTAAAAGTAGAGGCTGGTTTCAAGTGGTAACGAATAAATTCTTTGTCCATTGTAATAGTCAATTTTGCAGTGCAGGTGAAATAGATTATAACAATGCAAATCGCGATCGCACCGAATACTGATATTATGGCTACAAGCGGACTTATGTCATTAGGAATAATAAAACGAAAGGCTAGGCCGATAAGGATTATCGAGACTATAGTAGTAAAAAAGGTAGCCATGAATTTGCTGTCTCGTCGGTCTATTTGTATTGATCGGGCATTGTTAATCATAGTTCCTCCTTCTTATTTGCTTGATCAATAGTCAATAACCATCGACACGAAAATATTTCAAGCAGCAATAGACTGCGTTTGTATAGTATGTTAATGACCCTGAACGCATTATGAATGATGGTAACGGTTGATCGAATATGGAATGGCGCTATCCTGGCATACATTTGTAATGTATTGATCTCTAACTATCGCTGTTAAAAATTACGTGAGTTTTTTTGCATGGCATTTTAAACTTCAATTTGTGTAGTAGCTCATGGAGTGAAGTAAAAATAACGGTACGAGTCGTAGTATAGTTTTCTTTCGATATATAGAAAAGTATACTGGGTTGGGAATTTGTACCGACCCGACCTAAGAATGATCTTCATCGTTATACTCTATCTATATTCAAAAATTTACCTCGCGTTTAGTAACAATTAACATTTACAACGTCGTATTTCAAAAAAGTAAGCTGAATGTAAGTCCAGCAGGTGTACTATTAGACGAAATTTTCTACTAATATAATCGCTAAGTAAGACGTGTGAGTACATCGTATGACTGGATATGCATTATATAACTTTATTGGTTTAGTTCGTATGAAGGGATAAGTTTGTGCAGTAACCCACAGTGGAAGAATCAGTTGGCTAGTATGCTAAGTCAATGGTTTTGATTCAGGAGCTATTCAGCTAACAGAGTCTATACTCAGGCTGGCAACGTAACAAAAATTCTTGTGTGCTTGCTTGACCAGACACAGTTCAATTTAAACTGGCGCGACCGGAGACTAAAATGAGTATCTTTCATATTCTATTTGGTGCCAAGTCGAATAGAAAAGATAATGATAACTCGGTACAGATAGCTAATACAGCGAGTGATAAGAATATGAATCAAAATATGAGATCGACCTTGCAACCCCGGAAATTGCACGAGGCAGACCTGGAGGCTAAGGATATTACTGTTAAATTAAATATTGCAGCCCAGTTAATGAGGGTAGGAGAATTTGAGTTAAGCATCGATGCTTATAAAAATATTGCGAAACACTATCCGAGTAAAGCAAAGGATTGTGAATCGCAAATAGGCGCAGCACTCTATTTTTTGGGTCGATATGATGAGGCCATGGTTCACTACAACAAGACAGTTGTGTATGACGTAAAACACGACGATGTAAAAACCGATGTTAAAGAGCTGTGACAGATTTTCACATAAAGTTCAAAATACAGAAAACATACAAATTAAATGCCCAGCTTTTTCTGCACGTCACATGTAACAATAGCGGAATCAATCACTTTGTGCCGGTCTTTTTTTGAGTTGTTTGAATTTTTTGCAAAATTATAGTCTTTAAACATTACCTTTTCCCATTTAGCTCTTTCTTCCGGGTCATTTTTATTCTTCAGCTTCTTGTCAATTATCGAGTTTAAGTAAGCTTTGCAGGAGCTTTCAAATAGGGATATCTTTTTTTCGATTGACATGCTAAAGCTAAGAGTTGGGAAAAGAAAAAGTACAAATAAATATTTCTTCATAGCGAAGTTCCTTTTATTGTTAGGTATACTGAAAATATTAGACTTGCATAGTATTATAAGTGAATATTTATCGCCCAAAGCACTGAGTGTATCACGGTAATCAATTAGTGAATAGCTCACCTTTTTTTACATGTTATGTCTACTAGTACCACAGGGGGGAGGCTACATTTATGCAACAAGCTTATGACATTATTGGTGATATACACGGGGAGATTAGCAGCCTGCAAGCGCTCTTGTTAAAACTGGGTTACATCCAGAAAAATACTATTTATCAGCATCCAGAAAGAAAGGTAATTTTTCTCGGTGACTTTATCGACCGCGGCCCAGGTCAATTAGAAGTGTTGCATCTTGTGCGCTCTATGATTGATTCTGGTTCTGCTTTGTCGGTGATGGGCAATCATGAATTTAATGCTATCGCTTATGCCAGCAAACACCCTGATACGAAAAAATATTTACGTGAACATTCTGATAAGAATCAAAAACAACATAAAGCATTTCTGAACTCCTTCTCTTCATTGAACGAGCAATATGATGAGATCATTGGCTGGTTTAAGACGTTACCATTATGGTTGGATTTGGGCGACTTAAGAATTATTCACGCCTGTTGGGATAGCACGCTTATCGCCACGCTAGGCGATTCAACGCTTACCGAGTCTTTATTGGTACAAGCAAGTCAAAAAGACAGCGCGGAATATAAGGCGATTGAGACTCTGCTAAAAGGAAAGGAAATTCCTCTTACTAATGGCTTGAGTTATAAAGACAAGGATGGCAACACTCGACATAATATTCGTGTACGTTGGTGGGATTCGTCTGCCACGACTTATCAGTCGTCTTTCGTCGGCCCTGATAGTATGCGTACACATATTCCTGATGATGAAATTGAAGGCGACCATCTTGTTGAATATGATCATACTGAGCCACCTGTTCTATTAGGTCACTACTGGTTTGACGGGACGCCAGAGCCAATGGCAGCTAATGTTGCTTGCGTAGACTATAGCGTGGCAAAGCCAGGGGGGAAATTGGTCGCTTACCGTTGGGACGGTGAACAAGTGTTAGCCAGGGATAAATTTACATGGGTCGACAGGCTCGTATAGAGGACTCCCTATTAAACGTTTAGCGGCCTTGATGACGAGAGTAGAAATATGATTATAGCTTACAATCGTGCATATCTAGAGTGTTTTTGTTGTTTTAATAGTATGCCTAGGCCACTACTTGCGAAGACTTAATCACATGCTGTGCTTGTGCCGGTAAAAAATATTGATATACAGGCGCAGAATGTAAAGGATCACTAGAATCAAACTTTAAGCCATACAGCGCAAATAAACGCTCTGCGAACATCTGTTCCATTTCTCTGCGTGATACCAATTCTAATAATTTTCCATTTTCAATGATTGTCCCTAGCGTATCGTTAAACTCGGTCAATTTCTGTTTAATCGTTAGTGGTATTTCAGTATTTTTTTCGGGCGAAGTAAACACTTGCAGTAGTAGGCCAGCAGTATAGTGACCAGTAGCGGTCATGATTTTAATGTCGTGTTTTTGCATCGCCCGTATAATATCATTCAAAGGGACGGCGACTCGTTGATTGCCGTGTAATGTTGTGGCCCTCATTGCGAGGTGGTGTGCGGTAAAGCCATATATTTTATTCCAGTGCTGGATGATTTGATTGGGGTGGCTATCATCGGATTGATCTATAAACAGCCGTAATATTTGACCATTATTTAATATCTTGTAAAGCGGGTAGGCATTCCATCCGTCGGGAAATTGGTAATAGGCTTCTTCTATGACCTGTGCAGCAACATAGCCATGTTCCTCTATTAGTAGCTTGGCGACCTGCTCGGCATCACGATTTTTTTGACACCCACAGCGAATCGCAAGATGATCGAAATGCACGCTCCATCCATGTTCGCGTGCGACCTCTAACAACGCAATATCGGCTTTGCTGTTTAGTAAAGATTCAATCGCTTTCACCGCGCAATACACATCCAGGTTCTTTATCCAATCGGCAATAATCAGTACTTGTTGCGTTGTCAGCATTTCTGCAGAGGCCAGTATATTGTCTAAAAACTGCTGTGCAAAAGGCGACACTTTGTTAGCGATGGAAGGTATATCCATTTCAAATACCATACTAGTCCTTGCGGCATGATAGGCGGATATAAAGCTTGCGGGATCTGTTACCTTGGCAAAGAATTTATGGGCACTCACCTTGCACGGTGTGGCAATAAAAGGTGTCAGGTCAAGCGTAGCAATATCAACTTTACTGCGAAATGCCAGAATTTTATGACGATGTTCCGGATGGGCGTGAAGGGTTTCTTTTTGTACCAGTAAGTGTTCTGCCAAGTCCGACGCGAACCTATTAAGCTGTTGTACTCTAATCATGTCTTTGCCATGTGTTTGTCATATTTTTTGTTATGTTCCTTGTCGTGTTTTTGTCACGTTCTTAATCGTGTCCGGCGTGATGTCTTTTTCGCACCATCAACGGGGTCTGATTCGATTGCAATGTGGTTTTTCTGAAAATTTTAATGAACCAGGCAAAGCAATCGAGTCTGATCCCATTTAACTATATTTATTTACAGTCTATATTTATAAGTATAGTTTGATTACAAGGAGAAATACGTTGGCAAAACGTAAAGTTTTGGTTCTCGGTGCAGGCAAGATCGGGTCGCTAATTGCTTGTTTATTATCAGATTCTAGTGAATATTCAGTATTGTTCGCAAGCCTTGAAATTGAACAAGCTGAAAAATTGGTAAGTGACTTGTCATTGTCTAATGTCACGACATTATATTTGGATGCCCAAAATAAGATCAATCTAAAGGCCGCCATGCAACAACATATATTCGATGCGGTAATCTCCAGCTTACCCTATTACTGTAATGCTTTGGTCGCGGATCTGTGTGCCGAATTAGGACTAAATTATTTTGATCTTACCGAAGACGTAGAAGTGACCCGGCACATTCAAAAAATATCCACAGGACTTAATAACGTCTTTATGCCGCAATGTGGTCTGGCACCGGGTATTATCAGTATTGCGGCTAATGATATCATGCGCCACTTCGAAGAAATCGATACCGTGAAAATGCGCGTAGGCGCACTGCCGGTTAATCCCAATAACGTTTTGAAATATTCCCTTACCTGGTCCACTGACGGCTTAATTAATGAGTATGGCAATACTTGTTATGGAATCAATGATGGAGAGGTTACGGCCATGCAGCCGCTAGAAGGATTTGAAACTATTTCTCTCGATGGTGTTTTGTACGAGGCATTTAATACCTCCGGTGGCTTGGGGACTCTTGCTGAAACCTGGGTGGGAAAGGTAACCAATATGAATTACAAGACCATGCGTTATCCGGGGCACTGCAAAAAAATCATTTTTCTAATGAATGATTTAAGGCTAAATAATGATCGTGCCACTTTAAAGAGAATTCTTGAAGGGGCTATCCCCAAAACGTTGCAAGACGTGGTGCTAATTTATGTCGCGGTCACTGGAATGAAAGAGGGGCAGTTATTTGAAAAAAATTACGTAAAAAAGGTGTATCCTCAAACAATCGCTGGCGAGGTCTGGTCTTCTATTCAGGTAACGACTGCCAGTGGCATATGCAGTGTGATGGATATAGTGCTCAACAAGCCAGAACGTTTTAGTGGTTTTTCCACTCAGGAAAGTATCGGTCTTGATGAAGTGCTCAACAATCGTTTCGGAAAATACTATGGCGAATAAAGTAGGTCTTCTAAAAAAATCTGTATTAAAAACTTTAGGTATAACGTCTGTCAACCAGGCAACTTGTAGTGGTATCAACCAATGGAGCGACTCTGCTGAAGGGGTAATCGAATCCTTGAGTCCAGCCGACGGTGAAACCATTGCGAAGGCATATACCTGTAACCATGATGATTATGAAACTGTGATGGCGGCAAGTGTTAAGGCGCAGCTTGATTGGGCAATGGTGCCGGCGCCCACGCGGGGTGAACTTGTTCGGCGTATTGGTGATGCCTTACGTAATAAAAAAGATGCTTTGGGTAGTCTTGTGGCGTGGGAAATGGGAAAAATAAAACAAGAAGGTGATGGCGAAGTTCAAGAAATGATCGACATGGCTGATCTTGTGGTGGGGCAATCTCGTCAACTGTTTGGTAAAACCATGCACTCTGAACGTCCCTTGCATCGTATGTATGAGCAGTGGCATCCTATTGGGGTAGTGGGCGTGATCTCTGCATTTAATTTCCCTGTCGCAGTTTGGGCGTGGAATGCTTTTGTTGGTGCTGTTTGCGGTAATACCGTGGTATGGAAACCTTCTTCGAAAACGCCTTTGTGTGCCATTGCAGTGCAACATATTTGTAATGAAGTGATGCAAGAGATGGGCTACAGTGGAATATTTTCAATGTTTCTTCCCGCCACTAAAGACATCGCACAAGCCTTTGTGAAAGATGAGCGAGTGAAGCTGGTATCGTTTACAGGTTCAAGTCGAGTGGGGCATTCTGTTGCAGAAACTGTAGCGCAGCGTTTAGGACGAAGTTTATTAGAGTGCAGTGGTAACAATGCGGTCATAGTCGATGAAACGGCTGATTTAAGTTTAACTATTCCTGCGATTGTGTTTGGCTCGGTAGGAACGGCGGGGCAACGCTGTACCTCAACAAGGCGTCTATTTATTCATGATTCTATTTATGATCAACTGCTTCAAAGTTTGGAGCGTGCCTACAAACAAGTAACGATTGGCGACCCGCTTGACCCTGAAAATTTGATGGGGCCGCTTATAGATTCAGATGCTGTATCGGAATTTATAAAAGCAGTGGCGGCAGCGCTAGAGCAAGGCGGAAAAGTTGTGGTAGGAGGCAACGCAAATAAGGGAAACTTTGTAGAGCCCACCATTATAGAAATGGAATCCCAAACAGATGTCGTACAGCAAGAAACTTTCGCGCCTATTTTATACGTAATGCGTTACCATAATTTAGATGATGCCATTGCCCAACAAAATGCAGTACCCCAAGGATTATCTTCGTCAATATTCACCAATGATATGCGCCGCGCAGAACAGTTTCTCTCATCAGGTGGTAGCGACTGTGGTATTGCCAATGTCAATATAGGGACGTCGGGCGCCGAAATCGGTGGGGCGTTTGGCGGTGAAAAGGAAACTGGCGGCGGCAGGGAAGCAGGCTCCGATTGCTGGAAAGCCTATATGCGACGGCAAACCAATACCATTAATTGGGGCAGTGAATTACCCCTGGCTCAGGGAATCAAGTTTGATTTAGAATAGTTATAGACGGAAAATGCCCGATTGAGGCAGCGTTCAATGGGGTCTGACCCCATTGGATTTTGGTGACAAGATATTTACGGTTAGTTAAGCTTATTGTATTGATGAATTAAGTTGAAACCAGATATCTTTGTTTTCCAGGTTGCCCGACAATGACTGCTTGTAAATTTCGCTTTCACTAGAAACCAGGCCTTTTGAATTGTTCGTTATAACTCTAATTTTCTCTCCACCTGCTACCTTATTTGTCAAATTTAACCCGGGATGCTTTGGTATAACGCCCTGAGCGTACAGTATATGATTAAACTCCTCATAGTCATGCGCTTCACCATCATGCATATGCACAGTTGGGAAAAACAGTCGGCTAGTATCTCTGGTTGGAAACCAAAATGCCATTGGGTGAACGTGCGACTGTCCCGGTTTTAATTGAAAGACAACAAATCCATAGTCTTTATACTCAGGCATCTTCTGAAAGAAATCGGGATTTAAACGAAAGCGCGAGTCAAGACGTGTGAAATCTTTAGGCATTGGTACGTACGAAGCTTCAAATACGCCCACTTGGACTACTTCTAGTGAGAGTGTGGCACCGAGCGAAGCCGCCATCGCAACTGGTCGTCGAGATATAGGAAATAGATCATCAATATCCTGAAAAATATGATCGTAATCTGACAAATCTACAAACTCAACTATATTGTCATCTTGGCCTGGTACGACAGGAATTGGAAGTACCATAGCTGTCTCAACATCAGTGGATAAGTACATATCGTATATAATTGCCTGTCGATTTAACTCAAGTCGTGAAAATATTCTTGTAGAAGTGACGTAATCAATTTCCCCTGTGAAGATGCACATTTTTGTCATACCTAAATTAATGATAATTGCGAAATAATAACATGTCTTTTGTTATCCTACATCAAAATTTTTGCACTGAAAATCATGATATGTATAAGCGTAGAACATTTACTGCCGTTACTTACTTTTCGTGTTCATGGTAAACATGCAGGAAACGAGGCAAGGCGAACTAGTATGCTTTGGCTTAAGTTAAATACATCGACATCAATCAAAAGTCGTATTGTAGAGAAGATGCTTAGAATAGGGGGAGTGTGCTTGTTATTCGATTAGTAAAACGAACCCCATCGCTTACGGAAAACGGGCAGGTTCGTCTCAATTTAACTTTGTATTACATTATTTCGACGTTGCCTTTTTCGGTGCAGTCCTGGGCGCCACACGTCGATTAAGTCGTCTCTTTGGAGGGGTGCTTCTAGTTTTACCTTTCCTGGTTGCGCTACACGACCTCGATTATGCATAATTATTGTAGCGGGTTTTGTAGACTTGCAATTGGCTCTTTCAGTCCGTATTTCCTTCGTACAACTCCCGATTTTTTCCCTACTTTACAGGTCATTTTTGTACAAACTCTCAATTCTTCACATTTTCCGCTAGCATCTTATTTCCAAGCGCCACATTTAAATCCATCTTTCGCTGTGTTAACGGGTACAGCAAACAAGCTAAATGACGTGAGTACTAAAATAGATGCAAGCGATACTAAAATGTTTATTTTCATCGTATTTTCCTTTAAGTAAATTATTAGTACTATTTCTGGCCAAAATTATTGAAGCGTGATAAAAGTCGTGAACGTCCATGTGCAAGAGTTAACTGCCATCAATAGTAGTCGTTGAGCTGCGTAGTTTGGTTTATTTACTCTAATGAATTTGAAAAAAACCTATAATTGAGTTTAGTGTTTTTAATAGTGCCCCGTTTCTATGTAATAAGCAGTAAAGATCAATACGTTCAATGGGGTCTGGTCCCATTTTAGATAATTGTAAAACTGAAGCCCTTGTAATTCATCAGGGGGAGGCATAAGTAACCGTATGGAAAAACAATCGTATTATGCTTCTTACGGTAACAATATTTAATATACTTGATTATAAAGCTGGTTCCCGATCGGAAGACTAGTGTGCCACCAGCAGCTATCAAATGAATTAGCATAAGCACTCCTAAATAACGTCGTCTCGAGAGGTATGTGTAATCACTGCAAGTGGAAGCATAAGTAGTGAAAGAGTGTTTGTTTTCTAGTCAAATTATTTTTAGTGTTGATTAGCTTCATAAGTAAATATTCCTGAGTTATTTCTTCTGTTACGTGATTTATTGAACCATGTTTAGCAGGTATTGGTGTAATGCTGAAAGGTTTATAATCTGCTCCGAATGAAGCAAATGGACTTGATATCGGTGAATAGCATTATTAACAGAAGATAATACGAGAGGCTTGATATGAATAATAGTAGTCATCTGTGATAGAATGCCGCGTAATTCAGGCCGTAGATTTTACTGAACGATAATTACTAGATATAGGGATTAGCTTATGGTGCGCGTTACAAAGGGATTTGTTCTTTTCATGGTTTCTTTTTTCAACTTCTGTTTTATCTGAGTCTCCGAAAAAGAAGCTTAATCAAAGGCAATTAACGTTATTTGTCGGAAATAGCCACACTTATGTAAATAGCCCGACGTTATTGCTTGAAGCTCTATCAATTAGCAATAACGATAAAGTGTGAGTAGTGACAGCAATGTCAGTCATTGGAGGGGCTCCTCTCAAAAAACACTGGGATAAAGGTCATGCCGAGAAGCTACTGAATAAATATAACTGGACTTACGTAGTGATACAAGATGCAGGCTGGGCCCCCTATAACAGTCTAAAATATTTCATCAATATGTCGAAAAATTTCACAAAATTATTCAGGCTAAAAAGAGTAAAACCTTGCTTTATTTAATCTGGAGATACCAACGGAAGGGTGCAGTTAGTCAGGCGGTGATAAGTAAGGCTTTCTTTGAGACGGCTAAAAAACTTGGGGTCACTATTGTTCCTGCCGGCATAGCTGTTTCGGAGGTAGGTCGTCTAAGGCTGGCGTTAAATTTATACAAAGAAGATAATGTCCATATGAATCCTTATGGTGCTTATCTGGTTGCAATCGTCTTCTACAGCACCATATATAGAAAGCAGGCTTCTATAATCCAGTTTACTAAACTGGATCCTCGCAGGTATGGTCGATTGTTGCAATATGGTGATTTGAATAAAGACACATAAAAATTTTTAAGTAAAGTGGCCTGGGAAACAGTAAAAGTGAACAGGGACCAAAAATAATTGATTCACCGTGGTGTATTAATTATTTCCAGAAATATCGACTAGTTATAGTGGCAAACTGCTATTTAAAGATATAAGGAAAGTTGAATAGTTTTTCATATTACGTATGGGTGTTTTTGATAATGAATATAAAAATGAGAATCGTTCTTACAGCATTATTATTTACAATTCCGCTAACATTAATTTCCTGCTCGAGCTCAGCAGAATCCAAGTGTAATGATATTATGAAATTAACAATTGTTAAGTTTAAGAAAAATATTAATAAATTGTCAGTCCCACAGCGTACAATAATGCTTGCGGCGTTAGAGAAAAGGAATGATAAGGAGGGAATGAAAGCTTGTATGGAGATGACGCCTGAGAAGCGTGTCGGGCTTTACAATAAGCTAATTAAAATGTAGTAATAACTTTACCAGGTAATAGAGGCTAATTTACTGTAGTAAGGGTATTCGCTAACACAGCTGTCGTTTGGCTTGTGTCAGCGATCTCGGTATGGATCATAAAAATATATTGATATAATTCGTATTTGAGTATCAGTAAACTACTTAAGTAATTTTGGCGTCAACTAGTCTGGCATAGATGTGTGCTACTGAACAATTTTTAAAAGTAATACAATATCGAAGTACGTAATCTTTAACAGTTACTTAATAGAAAATAAAAAATAAGGATATGCTTAGTATGAAAATTTTTAAAGGGTTGTTTGCATTACTGGTTTCACTACTTCTCGTTTCTTGTAATTCATCAAACGTACGTGAGGAGCCGATTTTGAATGCGGCTGGCCAGCACTACTTTAAGACGAATAAACATCTGTATCATATTGCAAGTATGCGAGTGGTGTCTGCAAATGAGAAAAAGGCTGTTTCAGGTGGATTGATGAGTACCGCTAGCTTGCAGAGTTTTGTTACCGACAGAGTGAATGCTGAAATGCAAAGGCAAGGTGTTAAAGGGCATGGAATGAATGCGGTCACCCTTAAGATTTCGGTTAGTATTTCGAGAGTATTCAATTGGGGTAAAGCTAGTTCGATTAACTCGATTAGATATTCCGGTGTAGTTACGCTGAAAAAGGATAATAAAATACTAGGTCAGTACGAGATAGGTGGTCAGGTTGGTGATCGTTCAATCTTAGGTGACTTTAAAGCGACCTTGGGTGTAAATAGCAGAAAAAGTGAGCCAAAGCTTTTTCAGTACATTGTATACAAGATTGTAAACCGGCTACCAAGATAAAACCGAATTTGTACACTGTCTTGTTTATGCTAGGCAGGGAACTCCCCATTGGGTTGGATTACATAGAGTATCGTTAGCAACGCGAATGACTGCATCAGGTACGCTAGCGATTTCTCTACTACAGCTCATTTATAGCCAGATTGTAAACTTCTCAAAATTGTCTGTTATATGCACACATTAACAAGAATTGTTGCCTTTTTGTTATGCTATCTGTGTCACATTTTCCCACGGGCATAATGCGTAAACTCTATACACAAATACTTATATAAGGTCTTAAAAGGCCTGTGTAAATAACGATAATAATTAAAGAGAGAAAAGGGGAAGAAGATGAATAAATTATGGAGATATAGCGGACTTTTCGTTTCTTTTGCGGTTCTATTGACTGGATGTAGTAGCTCGTATAATCCAGGCCAAACGGTATGGATTGATTTGCCTAATCAGGGATTTGCAATTGCCAAAGTGATTAAAGTTCGAGATAACAAGGCGCGACTGCGGGTGATTAAAATCCACGGGGCTAAACGCGGCCGGCTGGTGAAGTCACTAAAACGTAGAAGGGTTGTTGTCGCGACGTCTTTATTAAAGCCAGTGAAGGAAGGGCGCGCAGCGTGGAAAAATCGTATTTCTGCTATTCGTACTTCACGATTAGATAATCTGCTTGCTATGATGTCGGGTAAAACTGAGTATAAAGGAAAAACAAAGTATAATAACAAGACTTTGAATTTTCAAATTAAGATTACCAAGTACAACGAAAAAAATGGAGAGTTTATCGGGCGCATTACTTGGCCACAGCGTAAAAATGCTGTGCATCGTATTAAAGGCCAGCTCAATAAGCAGAAACTCTCTATTCAGTTCAAATCAGTAGCGATAATTAAGCGTGGTAAATGGAAGTTAGGCAATAAATTTAAATTTACTATGGCAAACGCGAATGGCTTGAAAGGAACCGTAACTTATAAAGTGTTGTTTTTCCCAATCAAAAAACTTGCAACTATTGCCCTTAACTAGAACGATATTTATTCCGTGGCACAGTGCCACGGAATAGTCTTCACTAGTGATATGAGTATATGTTCGATAGAAGTAACATGGTCCTGTAAGGACGTGTACACGAAAGAAATGCCAATACTTTTTTACATCTTAAATTATAGTGAAATAATACTTGCATAATAAAATTTCGCTGTTATATTACAGCCCATCAAAATATGAAATTCTTAAAGAGAAGTAAATGACACTGACAATGAATACAATAATCGTAAGGGCGCGAGGCGAAAAAAAATCGCTTTTGAGTACCGTTGCGTCTGTTCATTCGCTCGGGACGGTTAGTTTATATAAACCGAATTATCATCCAGATATAATCTAAGACAACTTTGTTAGAGGTGTCTTGGAATTGAGACGCCACTAAGGGAAATTTATAGCCCGGTAGGCGTCAAAGCTCCGGGTTTTTTGTTGTGAGTAATAAATTATTTCATCTGAATGAAAATCATCTCTTAGGCCTGAGGGCGAAATCGAGAGCCGCCGGTAAAAGGTTATGTTAAAGCCGGTGAAGGGTAAAGCCGAGATTGTGTAAGATGCTAGTCCAATTTAAGGATTCAGGTGCTGGCTTTGAATAGAGCTTTATCACTGGTGCGCATTTCAAGCTAGAGTCGCTTTGGAGTAATGCCCAGGGTAACAGTTATTGTGGGTTCGAATCCCGTCTTGCCTACCAACTATATTAGCAAGGCAGAGTAAATATTTGGAGATGAATACTCACAAAAACACATGGTGAATATTGATTGATACAATAGTATGTTTAGAAGAATTAATGGCTTCTTAATGTGCGTTTAATTGATAATACAAGTCATAATTTTGGCTACTTCTTTGGATGATACTTGCTAGAATCCCACACCTGTATTATCACTTAAGTGCATATCAGCAAATCTAGTCATGCATTAGGTTACTGCCTTTTAAGCAGCAGGTCGTGGGTTCGAACCCCACCATTCTTCGTAAGAAGAATGTAGCTCAGTGGTAGAGCAGCTTCAACTACTTAATGCGCACACTAGATTTGCTAGTATGTATTTTCACTCTATTTCCACTCGAAATAATATAATCATATTTAGCCAAACTGATATTAAGCAGGAGAAGTGTTGACATGGACGCCGTTATAATAAATTACCTATCGAAAGAACTACAGTTACTTGTTTGGGGTGACAGAAATACATTTTTATTCGAAGATTCCTTTGCAGAGGGTGAGAAGGTGGCGACACGCGAGTTGGTAGAATTCCTTCATGTACTCGATAAACAAAATTACGCGATCAGCAATGCTTACGTTATGGCCTCTTGGTCGAAAAAAACTCTTGCGTCATTTAAATCTCAACTCCTTGAGTTGATCGATGAGACTAGCAAAAGTGGAATGATACTTCGAAAAACATTTGCCCAGTCACCAGAGCTAACACGTTACAGCTCTGATGAGTGGTTAGCGGTCTTTGCCCAATATGCAGTGACATATGGCTGGAGTCATGAATATCGAAATCTCTATGCGAAATCGGCAGAGAATGTTTTATTGGCTTACGTCAGTACTATCAGCAACGATATTTCTGACATAAGCAAGGACAACAAAAAAATATTCACCATTACAGATTACTCTGGTTTTAAGCGCGTTCTTCGTAACATAGTTGAATCCAAAGTAGTCCTGCGCAAGCAACAAATTAGAACATTGGAAGCGACACCTGCAGCGATCTTGGCTGAGGCCTGTTCGGGTGCCACTATAATAATCAAGGAAACTTTGGTTAAGGTGATGAAACTGACTGCTGGCCAGAAAGTGGAAAAGCCTTTATTAAAGACTAGTACGGATGTTTTGCGGTTCGCTGTTTCGGCGCTTGCTATAAACCCTATTGAAGGTCAACTTAATAAGGCACTATTAAAAACAACCAAGCTGCACATTCCAAGCGCTATGCGCCGAGTGTTGCTAAATAACCTGGAACTGATTGCTTCCACTAAAAAAGATACACAAACAGGAATTCAATACTTAACTGAAGACATGTTTATTTACGAAATGTTCTGGAGGCGTCTGGATAAATATCTGCGCTATGAAAGTGCGGAAAAAACACGGAAGAAATATCCTTTGTACACTGCCGCAATCGATTTGATGTATGCCGGTGACCGAGCTTGGACTTTTAATGGTCGATATTCTATTGCGAAGGCGAATCTTGATTACGAAAAGGCAATCGAAATTGCCTCTGAACGTCCAGGGTTTTTGATGCGAAACTTAATTGAGTATTTGCGTATGACTAAAGGTGTCAAACTTCCGGTTAAGAGTGTGTCGGGTCAAGTCGGAAATAATCCTTTTCAGAATATGTTATCAGCGCCTGCTAATAAGGGATCAGCAGTCATAAAAACAGACGCGTCGGCGTTTATTAAGAGTGGTGGATTTGTCGCAATTTTAAAGGCGAAGCTAAATCCAAAATTAGCATGGCAGCTGCTCGAAACGTTGAATGATAGCTCGTTAAATGATGAGATCTTCATGCGTGAAGTTCAGGGGCAGTTGATTCGTTACAGTACGCCTATTCCAGCTATTAATGAAACATTAACAATAGCTGTGCGTGAACAGATTATGGATTCACTCAAGACGACTTTGTTCGAAAAAAATAAAAATATAGGCGCAGTCTATATTGATGAGGATTCTCTAAACTATAAACTGCAATATTCCGGGCGATCCAGTACTGAAATCTCGTATGCAGGTGAATTTTTATCGCCAGGATCTGAGCTGGTGATGTCTGACATGATAAAAGCCCGAGGAATAGATAATCCTGTGCTTAGGCTCGGTGTTATGTGGCGTGCTACAAAAGAAAAAAAACAGTCTATAGACCTTGATCATAGTGTGACAATGAATACAGGTGAGGACGTTTATTATGGAAGCCCTGAATATAGTAAGCAGGGTAAGGTGCTTGCGGTTTCTTCTGGTGATATTACTTCTTGTGGTAACCATAAGAGTCAATTTTCTGTAGAATTTGTCGACTTGAATATTGGCGATCTCTATGCGTCTGGGGTTCAGTCATTCTTTAACTCGGTTATTAATTTTACGGGTAGAGGAGTATCGTTAGGAAGTTTGGAAACGTATTTTTTCTTTTCATTTATTGATAAAACTAAACGTATTATAAAGAATGCGAAAGTAAGTATTGATTTGAGTAAAGCAGATTACGCTATACGAATTGATCCGGATAACGAAGATAACACAGGTTCTTATATCGGCGTTCAGTTTGATATGGTGAATGATCGAGTAAAGGCCGTATGTGTTCCGATAAAGCACTCCAATGGCAGCTACTCTAACGTTCGAACTAGCAAGAAAGACTTTAAGCAGGCGATCCGTAATAGCGGTGAGCGGTTAACCATAGGCTATGCGCTTAAGCAGGTATTGCCGAGCGAACAAGTAGCGGGGAATGCCGAAGATGCTGCATTAGTGATATCGCGTAAGACGCGAGAAACGCTAGCACTAGATGAGTCTATTGCTCTTTTGCATCCCGGTCGTAATATGGAGCAGATTACTGCGTTACTTTTTTAGGTTCATAAATTGTAAATTATGTTTTTAACTAAAAGAGTTAGTGTAAGTGATTAGCAGGCGATCGAGAAATTCAGTGTGCTGGGTCATCCAAAAGCCCGATTCTTTTTTCGATCGACACTGTTTTTTAAAGAGTGGAGGCGCTCATCGGGCCTCCTGGTTCTCTTTACTATTTTGGAAATTACTTGTTCAAAACAATTTTTATATTCGTACTTTTGTTTTTACTTATTTTAAATTCCATTGTTTGTTGAACCTTATCTTCACGACCTTTTTTTACTACAATACGGTACTGGCCTGGTGTTAATAGTTCCTTACCTACACCCTCGCCAACACTAACATATTCCATTTTTTTGTTAGTGGTGGAAAATATGCGTCCATGAGTGCCTTTGGGTAGAGTGAAACTCAATGTCCCTAAACTAAAATTGAAAACATGGGCTTTTGTTTCATTTTTTCTAACGGCCACTGTGGTCTTCATAAATCCACCGTTCTCATGTTCTGCTGTGAGTATGTATGTTCCTGGATGCACCACAAGTGTTGACTGTCGCAATGATTTACTCTTTTCCCAGCAATTTAATAGGTTGCCATGGAAGTTTTCAGCGCAACCCCAAATCAAATGATCCTTTTTATTATTAACCACACTAAACACTCTATACAGTATATGTTCTAGTGGTTTTCTGTCTTTTCCGTCGGTAGCGCTTACCCTTAAGCCTGCTGTTGTGAAGGTAAAAGTTTGTGAGATATTATCGTTCGCCTTAACTTCAAATACACCTGTATTCCTTTTCTCTTTATATCCGAACGTTGCGGTTATTTTGTACTTCCCAGGCCTAACCCAGATGTCTCTATTGACACCCCGAAAATTCCCGATCTTTTTACCATCGCTACTATACATTGTGACTGCAACTACTTTCGCCGAACTTGTGTCATTTGAATCGGTAACTTTATTCTGTACAGCAATTTTACCGAGATTCATATTAAAAACATAATAGCCTAGCTTGCCTTCTTTAACCTCAACGTAGGAACCTGTATCTATCCCTGGCCAAGGCCATGCTTCTGTATGTCGGGCTTTTACATAATATTTGCCTGGCTTGAGATTTTTAATGTGCGCTGTGCCATTTTCCAGATACTTGATGTCAACGTTCAAAGAGTTTTCATCGCCGCGTTTTTTGTATACTTCAAAGTTGATATTCTTAGTAAAAGGTTTAGCTCCTACCGCAGGTATAATTTCCAGCTTCAAACCTACAAGAATTTTCTGTTCTTTCTTTTCGGGACTTATAATAGTTGGCTTGACCTCTTCAGCCCAGGTGTTTCCCGGCCCGATCAGTGCGAGAGCTGCAGCAGTCATATATATACGGTAAATTGATCTTTTCATATCATTCATTCCTTTCATTAGATATAGTAGTATTTTTATTTCTAAGCAATGCTATTGTCTAACTCGATAGTGGCATTGCCAGTTTGGATTCCGATTTTTGCTTCACTGGTAGCCTTTTTGTTTCCAGCCGCGGCATGAAAATGCTGAACTTTGCTGTACAGCAATTCAAGGGGTGTTTTCCCTTTTGGATTGAGGTCATTTAACATACCTCTAATGGTCGTTTCTTTGCTGTACTAAGTGGTATCAGTATTTGAATATCATTACAGTCGCCTTTAACCCGTTGGCTGCAGGTCATGACACCCGTCTTGGTATTAGTGTTCCATCCATTGTGCAAATTCGAAATCGAACTTCTTGTCATATCGATTTTGGCAGTGCCGTCTATTCGTCCCGACATACTACCGGAAGCATTCAATATCAAGATCACGTTCTGGTGGCTATTTTTGGCATGAACGGTGGTGGCAAGAGATATGACGAGAATAATATAAAAAAGAAATGGCTTATGAATCAACCTCATTTTACTGCTCCCTTTTTTGTTTTCTATTAGCAGCTTCCAATTGCTGCTATGACGTTATAACACTACCTACAATTAGTGGATGAGAAGTGTTGCAGCAGGCTTGATTGATATGATTTTCAATTCTTTGTAACCCACATGTCTGTTAAGTATATTATCATAAACCAGTTAGACTTCAAATTCGCGACCTGTTCTACAGAATTGGACGTACATGCAGCGCTATGCCCTTGATTATTATCTATATAGCGTTTGAATGACTGTATACTTGCTGTTACGACTCACTTAATATTTTGAATTTTACTTGCGAGTAGCTGTATTAAGTTAGAGTGATGGGCGAGTTTAGCTAAGCTTTTTATCCTGAATGATCGTCGCCCCTTGTGTTTTTATTTAAATTATAACAATATATAAATTGGAGATTGGCTAAATGTGTTGGTGATAGGGCATAAGTTTAATCACTCATGATCTTCGTTAAGCAATGGATTGGTCAGTAGCATTATAGTGCCTATTGACGGGGTAGAAGTTGATAAGGTTTTTCGCGACAGGTTAGTGAAAATCGATACCTTTAACCTTGGCTTAACGATGTAGCGTGGCGATCTTGTAAGAGCCTAAGTATAGGCGGTTATGGATGCGTTGCATTATGTAGCGAATAATAAGATGAAAATAACCCCCCTAGGCCTGGTTTTTCTTAAGTAGTTGAAATAGGGGTAGGTAAAAGACAGTGTAGGTTCAGGTTAAGTGCTGCATGGGTAAAATCCCTTTACTTGCTGGGTTGATAGGTGTATATACACTTAATATGGATGAAATCTTTAAAGCTGAAGTGAAAGAATGTATCAAGTGCATGGGGTTTAATATACGCAAAGCGGCGCGCGCGACCGCCCAGTATTATGATTCTTACATGAAGCCTTCTGGTTTAAGAGTTAACCAGTTTAGTGTTTTAGTGGTGCTTGCTTTGTGTGGTAAGCAAACGATATCAGACCTTGCAAATCAGCTTGTGTTGGATCGAACTACCTTAACCAGAAATTTAAAGCCTATCGAACAGCAGGGTTTAATACGGAGTGAACAAGGTGAGGATCGTCGTAAGAAAATGATAGTGTTAACGAGTAAAGGCGAGAAAGTGTTAAAGAAAGCATTTCCTTTGTGGAAAAAAGCGCAGGATAATTTAACTGGTTATTTAGGTGAAACTCGCACTCAGCGTTTACTGAGTGATTTCAGTTTGATTGAGAAATTGCACACATAAAATTTGACTAAATACGTGCATATGCACGTATAAGTCGTGACCTAACTGACGTTTTGTGCTGCGAATGATGTTCTTAATAGTAATCTACGACTAAACAAATACGGTCAATAGGCGTGTATACATTAAAAGGAGCGACTGTGATGGATGAGTACGAGCTTGAAAGAAAACCAAATCTAAGAGGGTCTCGTGCCTGGAAGTTTTTTTGGCTAATTACTGCTAGGCCGAAGTTGGTATTGATGGTGGTGCTTGGTGTTGTGGCTTTGGGCGGTTCCTACGTTCCGCAACTGCATAAAGATACGAGTTCTGATGCTTTCATACCCACAAATCATCCGGCGCTGATCTATAGAGAAAAAGTTAAAAAACTGTTTGGCTTAAAAGACCCAATGGTAATTGCGGTGGTCGGTAAGGGAAAAACAGGAGTCTTTAATCCCAGGACATTACGGATCATCTATGAATTAACTGAACAGGCTAGTCACTTAAAAAATATTGATCCTGAACGAGTCACTAGTTTGTCTACCGAAAACAATATTACTGGCACCCAAAATGGTATGTACGTAAAGAAATTCTATGACACCCCGCCCACGACACAAGCTGAAGCAGACCAAATTAGAAAAGCCGTAATGGACTTTCCTCTATACTTGGGCAGCATGGTGAGTAAGGATGGAAGTGCAACATTGATAGTGCTTGAATTGCTCGATCAGGGTAAAGCAAAGGAAGTTTACACAAAATTATTAGCATTAGTGAACAAGATTAAAAAGACAAGCGACGTTGAAATACATATCGCGGGTGAAGGGGCGGTCAGTGGATATATGGGAGCCTACATTGATGCTGACGCTCAGCGGTTAAATCCAATTGCGGCATTGATTATTACCTTAATAATATTTATAGCGTTTCGCACTCTACGTGGAATTATTCTCCCTAATATTGTGGTACTCGCCACACTTGCTACGGCGTTAGGCGCAATGGCGGCTGCTGGAGTCAGCTTTTTTGTTATCACCAATGCGCTTCCTGTTATTCTTATAGGAATCGCGGTTGCTGATTCAATTCATATCTTTGGACAGTACTATGAAGATATGGCCTTGTATCCAGATGAAAGTGCACGCGAGGTAACAACCCGCGCGATGTGTGGTATGTGGAAGCCCATCACTCTTACTTCTCTCACTACTATGGCCGGTTTTTTAGGATTAAGTATTGCGTCGGTAATGCCGCCAATGCAATATTTTGGCCTATTTGCCATGATAGGAGTATTGGCAGCCTGGATTTATTCACTAACAATTCTTCCGGCCGCATTGAGTCTATTAAAACTAAAGCCCAGTAAGGCATTTAAGGCTCAACTTAAGTCACCGTCGGAAGCGAGGTCAAGTCAAGGTTTGGATCACTTTGCGCTGGCAATGCGCAGCTTGGGTCGGTGGGTGAATGTGCGGTACAAATGGGTAGTGTTTATTGGGTTGCTAGTAGTGTCCTTAGGTATCGCAGGAGCATTTAAACTTGAACTGAATGAAAATAGAATTGATATATTTCAAAAAGATGAACCTATCGTTAAGGCCGATACGGTAATAAATACTCGGTTTGATGGAGCGCATTATCTTGACATAGTAATAGAAACACCGAATAAGGAGGATTTATTCAAGCTAATTAATCTTAAAAAAATTGACGCCCTGCAGCAATATCTAGAGGGTTTAGCGTCAGTGCAAGGAACAAGTTCCATTGTAGATTATCTTAAGCAAATGAATCGCTCCCTCAATGAAAACAAGAAAACGGCGTATAGGCTTCCGCAGAATGCCGATATAGTGGCCCAATATTTCTTGCTCTATACGGCATCAGGAGGTTCAAGTGATTTTGAAAAAGAGATAGATTACGATTATCGACTGGCGAATATTCGAGTGCGTCTCAATACCGGTGTTTATACGGATGAAAAAGCCGTCGTTGAACAGGCGCAGAATTACATTAATACTATATTCAACTCTCCGGGTATTAAGGCTACGCTAAGTGGCCGAGTTAATCTGGATTACCACTGGATTAAGCGTTTGGGGGACAGCCATTTTGGAAGTGTCGCGACAGCGCTTCTATTGGTATTGCTAGTGGCCGGGATAGGCTTACGATCAATGGTGGCCGGGCTAATTACTATTATCCCAGTGGTCATATCGGTTTTATTCATTTATGCAGTAATGGGTTTTCTCAATATCTGGTTAGCGGTAGGGACCTCTATGTTCGCAGCCATTGCGATTGGCTTGGGCGTCGACTTCTCCGTTCATACTATGGAGCGACTCAAAGTACTCATTCGAGAACGTGCATACACTTACGACCAGGCAGTAGACCGCTTGTATTCATCGACAGGCCGAGCGTTACTATTTAATTTCGCTGCGCTTGCACTAGGTTTTGGCGTATTGATTAGCAGTGAAGTAGTGCCTTTGGTTAAGTTTGGTGGTTTGGTAGCAGTCGCAGTCACTGTTAGCTTTATAGCAAGTATAACATTGCTCCCCGCGTTACTGAAAATGCTTCGGCCTTCTTTTTTATTCGTTACCATTCCAGGTGAAGATAATGTTGAATCAATAAATGAGATAACATCATCCGAAGTCGCTACAAAAGAAATGCAATAGGAGAAGAAATATGAATCAGTTCGTAGATCACTATACTAATTATTCTTGTGAGCTTAAGTTACTTATTGTGACAATGTTAATTGTGGGTACGTTGAATACACCACTGTATGCAGTAACCTTACCGACGGGGGATTCGATTGCACTGAAAATAAACGCGCGTGACGAAGGTGTTGCAGTGTCAAGGCGAGTCAAAATGATTTTGACCGACCGGCGTGGTAAGCAGAGAATACGAGAAACCATGGGTTTTCGAAAATATTTTGGTAAAGAAAAACGAAGTGTTATATTTTATTTAACGCCGCGGAATGTTAAGGATACAGGGTTTCTGACTTATGACTATCCACAAACAAAGCGTGCTGATGATCAATGGTTATATTTGCCGGCACTCAGAAAAATAAGGCGTATATCGGCCTCTAATAGAGGAGATTATTTTTTGGGAACTGACCTTACTTATGAAGATATCAAGTTGGAGAGCCGGGTGTCGATTGTCGATTATACTCGTAAGACAGTTGGAAAAACGGTTGTTGATGGGCGTGAATGTTATAAAGTAGTTGCGACCCCAATTAATAAAAAAGTCGCTAAAGAGCTAGGGTATAGTAAAGTTGAGCAATGTATTGATAGTAAAATATGGATGGTAAGACAGAGTAAAATATGGGATGTACGGGGTAATTTCCTGAAAACCATTAAAGTAAGTGGAATACGAAAAGTGCAAGGTATTTGGACTAGCCATCGACTTGAGGTTAAGAATCATAAAACAGGGCACAATACTCTATTTATTTTTAGTAAGGTAAAATACGGTAAGATTAGCGATGATGTTTTTAGTAGGCGGACCTTAAAAAGAGGCCTCTAGTATGTTGTTACTAAAACAACGTATGAGAAATTGTTGTTTAGGCCGGCATACCATTTTAATGGTTCTGGGACTGTATTCATTATCGCCAGATAGTTTCGCAAAACCATTGATGAATGATAGCCAGGCTGTCGCTGAAAAAGTTGCTGTGAGTAAGGAGAGCGAGGCCTCAAGCCCCACAGAAGATGGCGAGAAGAATAATGAAAAACCAAGGTTTGTTGATTCAGTTAAATGGGCGGCGACATTAGGTTTTAATTTTGTCTATGGCACGGACTCTCAAGAAACCCAGAAAACTGAACTTGAGTTTACCCCTGAACTTAACTTTAGACTAAGCAATGGTGGCAAAATAACGGGCATCGCGCGCTTGCGATCCAGTAATAATAATCTGCGCGCAGAAATCCTCAATCCAGATTATGCATCGGTTTTGTCGCAAGCGGGGTATTTTGGTGGCCAAACTGAGATTGAACTTCGCGAACTATATTTCAAAAAATCGATTGGTCGCTCATATCTTACTTTGGGTAAGCAGCAAATAGTATGGGGTAAATCTGATGGCCTTAAAGTCTTGGATGTGGTTAATCCTCAAGATTTACGAGAATTTATTCTAAGGCCTTTTGAACAATCCCGAATTCCTCTTTGGACCGTAAATTTTGAACTCCCTCTAGGTGAATCGACTTTACAATTTCTCTGGGTTCCGGATAAAACGTATAATACCCTTGCAAGTCGCGATTCAGTTTATGCTATAAGTGCTCCCTCGTTAGTTCCTACACCACAAGTGGGCGCTTCTGTTGTGCGAAATTTTGCTAAACGACCTGGCCGTTTATTCGAAGACTCAGACTATGGATTACGCTATACAAGCTTTAAAGGAGGATGGGATTTATCATTCGTCTATTTGTATCACTATCAGGATACGCCTGTATTTTTCCAGAAACTTGTTTTAAACCCGCAACCAACAGTAACGATTAATCCTAAATATATCCGCTCTCATTTAATTGGGGGTGCCTTTAGCAAGGCATTCGGAAAATGGGTGTTCAGGAGTGAGCTAGGCTACTCAACTGATAAATATTTTATAGAAAATTTACAGGTTAGCACAAGCGGGGTAAGAAAGAGCGATGAGTTAGGGTATGTGCTTGGACTGGATTGGTCTGGAATAGAGAATGTTTTTATAAGTGTACAGTTATTTCAAAGTCATATACTGAATTATTCGCCAACCATTATACGCGATCGAATTGATTCTGTTGCCAGTATTCTGCTTCGCAAAAAATTCAGAAATGAAACTGTCAGTTTTGAACTTTTGGCTTTACACAATATAAATAATAGTGATGGCGTGGTGAGACCTAAGTTAACCTATGATTTAAAGGATGACCTGAGGTTAATTCTGAGTATGGATGTATTTTACGGCAATCGTAATGGTCTATTCGGGCAGTTTGGTAAAAATGACCGTGTGAGTATTGGTCTGATTTTTTCGTTCTAGAATAGAATAATAATCCATACTATTCGTTAATATGATTACAAGCCAAAAGGCTAATGCCAAACAAGTAGCGCGTGAACAGGCCGAGAAACTATATCAGTGTTACAAAGTACGGCCAATAATCTAGGGCAACAGACTCCGCTTCAGGGGGGAACAGGTCTAGAAAACGAAGAGCTGAAGAGGCGGTGCTGTAATGATGTTCATATGAAGGGTGCCACCAAGTCAAAATGAATTCGAGTAGGTGTGTGATTCATACACATTATTATGAATCCAGGGCCATTACTGTTTTCCATTAATTGGCTCTGGACGAGTATCTTACTAACATAATATAATTTGAACTAAAATCCTGCCAATATTTATACTATACGATTCACTTTGACCAAATTTTGCAGCGTGTCCGTTGGGTTGTATGAAAATATGCTACGCTGCATTATTCTGAAAAGGTACTAGTCTATGATTATCCGAACTATCGTTATATTTACTTGTTTGGTTTTTACTTTATCCGCACAGGGAAAATCGCTTTCAATTTCTGATGTCAAATCTTCGTACAAAGAGTGGCTTAATATTTATCAGAATGAGTTTCAACAATTTCTTAAGGACCAAAAAGTTGTGAGCATTGAAGGCCTGAGGCAGAAATTTAAAGGTTCAGTAATAAATAGATCTGGTGTACGTGATATTATTTTTGGTAGTTGTCTGGCTAGTGGAAGTTTCGAGTGCAACTACTCTCAAATACGCCCTTTTCCTTATGCTATGTTGATTATATTTAAGAATTCAGTGCCCGTACACTATGTAAAAAAAGGCGAAATATACTATGTTTATCTGATGCCAAAAGGGCGGTTAAAACGCTTGTATAGACTGCCTATGAGAAAGCTTAAGAAGGACGGAACTCTGGAGCGAAATATTTTGCCATTTGCATCGTATAAATTTACCAACGGGAAAATGAAAATTAGAAATATATCCAAAGAATTCTATCAACTGACAATTAGTGTGACCCACCAACTAACAGATTAAACGTAAGCATATGATATTCTGTGGGGCAGTTGGTCATACGCCCATGAATATTTTACAGGGCTCTGCGTGGCAATAATCTATGCTCAATTAGTTCAAACATACCTTGTACTAGCAAGGCGAGTATTGCTGCTGGAATTGCGCCAGCTCTTTAAAAGAACCGTTTTGCACTACACTTCCTTCCTTCAGCAATGTCAGTGTGTGACCAAAAAAAGCTGCCTCAGCTATATCATGGGTTATCATAATGACATTATTTCTCAAGGACAATTTTGGGGGCTGAAGACTAGTCATGGATTCAAATAAACCCCGGCTAAGCACGTTGTAGTGACAAAACAATTTAATAACTACAATTCAACTAATGGTCGTATGTGGTGGTAAACCAGTAGATGGCGTATGGAATTCTGTAATAATTTTCATATGGATACCTATGAGTGTTTGATAAAGATTTTATTTCGAATGCCTTGTTGTATAATAGGCGGGAAATACAGCATTACTATAGAAAGAACTCAAAAAATAATAAGTAAAATTGCATGAAATACCACATTTCTTGTAGTAGCTTAGACCGGATCTGACAATTGCCCGTTTTATCAGGTGTTCGTTAAGTTAGATTAGAGTCAAATTATCTAAAAATTAGAAAAAGGTAGAAGCAAGGGTTATGGTTAACACAAACACGTTCAGGGCAATTCTAGGATCTATTTTAATCCTTTTCCAATCGTTTACTTTCTCCGCTGAAAATACCGGTGACGACACAAATAAACTCGCGGTTGAAACTAAATCAAAACAAGCTGCATCAATCAGTATTCAGTTTTCAGATGTAGAGAGATTGTTACGAGCAGAGCCCATAAAACGAGGTTCAATCTATAGTCGCAATGGAATTGTACTGGCGGAAAGCAAATTAATTACTGAAGTTGTTATGCTACCACAACGAGTTACTTGTCCTTCTGTTAGCGACCGAAAACAGTGTTCCAAAAAGATATTAAATGATGTCCAGTTGATCTTGTCTTTATCGAAAAAAGAATTTAAACGTGCTCAAGTTAAATTAAAGGGTAGCGGATACGAGATTTTCCTAATTCAATCAAGTAAAATCAAAAACAACTTAATAGGGTTGAATGTTTTCGCTAAACAACATCAAGGTATTTACATCACCTCTCGATATAGACGACATTATTATTATCCGAAATATTTTTCTCATGTTGTCGGTTATGTTAAAAGTCTACAAAGGATTAAATCAAAAGACAAAGAGCTCAATTTTTATTTGAGTAAGCTGGTTAAAAGACAAATAGGGCAAACGGGTCTCGAAAAATACTACGATCACTCATTAACAGGTGAGGTCGGTCAATCCAACACAGAAGATTCTGATACACCATTCATTGGTATTCCGAGCAAGCCAAGAAATATCACTATAGCGATCGACTCGAGAATGCAAAAGAGAGCTTATCAGCTCTTAAAAAAACAACAGGGCGCTATAGTCGCTTTTAATCCGAATAATGGAGAGGTGTTAACCTTACTCAGTTTACCCGGGTTCAATTCAAATTATCAGGCGGTTAACAACGATCCGAGAGTCAAGATTAAACCCAGGCAGTTTAGACGACACTCGTTGTTTACTCGATTTAAAGCAGGTCGATACCCGCCTGGTTCGACTATTAAACCCATTTATGCACTTGCCGGATTACATTACCGCGTTATCGGTCTAAGCGATAAATTGCATTGTAAAGGAGTGTTCAAACTAAAGTGACTTAAGCGCCCATGGAACGATTGGGCAATCCATGGACATGTCAGATTTTCGTCTGCTATTGCCAAGTCATGTAA
>VAOX01034618.1_pt1 | contig 31217 bp, 38 predicted proteins | sample 3393891 | NCBI WGS metagenome assembly VAOX01 (sample SAMN08290429, study PRJNA428436) | hydrothermal vent metagenome | isolation source: Deep-sea hydrothermal vent chimney | place: Indian Ocean: Southwest Indian Ridge | depth 2822 m m
CATTATTTACTTGATTGTTCAGCTGAGTTTTCGTCTTTAGATTCAAAAGAATAGGGTAACTCTTGAATTGAAAATTTAATACTTTTATTATCTTTTGCAATAATAGAGCCTTGCTCAATACAGCTAATTTGAAGAACTGCAAGTGCTTCAATACCGCCAGTTGGGCTAGTTTGACAGTTTACTATTTTGCCTTTGCTTTGTTCATCTTCTGCTTGCTCTGTGCTTAAATCTGTACCGGGTTGTAGCAAATTAGTGTCATCGCTTTTGAGTCGGTACAGTCGTTTTTTTAATTTCCCAAGATATTGGGTTCGGGCAACTATTTCTTGGCCAGGATAGCAGCCCTTTTTAAAACTTACGGCATTTATAAGCTGCAAATTTAGCATTTGAGGAACAAAGCTATCAACTGTTTCGTCGGTAATTGACGGAATTCCTGATTTAATATCAAGATAGGACCATGGCTCAAATGACACTGGTGTTAACTGATCTTGATTACTTTTCCAAAATGAAGTTAATGTTTCAGTATTTGCGAAAAGCAAAAATCGTGGCTGCGCTTTTGCAACTTTATCATCATTGATTCTGATAACAGTTATGTCATTTTGAGTAGCACTACTATAGGTTGAATTTGGAACGTTATTAAATTGCTTATTTAAAATTGATTCGGCTGCACTACCTGAAAGACCAATACACAATAATGAGTCAGATACATCGAGTAGCTCAACATCGGCCCTCATCTTGAACATTGTTAGGCGTTTTAAAATCGAAGCGAGTAAGGCTTTTGGTAATTGCAGGTAATAATCACTATTAATTTGGAATAAATTAAATAGTGCCAATACTCTACCCTTTGGACTGCAATAACTGTTTAATTGCGCTTGAGATTCAGAGACTAAGTTGACGTCATTGCTAAATTGAGACTGTAAAAAGGATTGAGATTCTGTCCCGGATATTTTAATTAAACCGTAATGTGAAAGCTCGGTTATGACCGTTTTATTATCAGTTGTAACACTGGCTAATTCTTGACTTGCATTACCATAATGGATGACGGTGTTTTGTTCAAAAATTGCACCTTGTGACTCCAAATGTTCTTTCCAGCTTGACTCCATTGAATAACCCTTCGTAATTGTCATTAAATTCTTTATTCATTAATAGTCATATTATATCATTGGACGAATATCAGATGTGGACTAAACTAGTTGATAATGTTAGAAAAACAACAAAAACCAAAATTTTTAAATTTACTCCAAATCGCAATGCCGGTGACGGCTATTGTGTCAATATTACATCGGCTGTCCGGTTTGTTATTAGTGATATTGCTGCCTATTTTAATTTATGCCTTTTATATATCCACACAGAGTAAAGCGGAATTTTCTGGTTTGCTCCGTTACTTTGACTCGGTGGCTTTGCGGGTCTTTTTAGTCGTTCTAATATGGATATTTGCACACCACGTTTTAGCTGGAATTCGTTACTTACTCATTGATATTGATTTGGGCTTGTCATTACCTGCGGCGAAAATGACTGCGTGGATTGCAAATATAGCAGCAGTAGTTGTAACGGTAATCTTAGCAAAGGGGTTGTGGTTATGAGTCAGCATGCTAGTGGATTCCGTGCTTGGATCGTGCAACGACTTTCTGCTGTGTACTTACTATTTTTTTCTATTGTGTGTTTAGTTTGGTATTTAAACTCACCGATTATTACTTATGAATTGTGGCTTAGTACCTTTAAATCACCATTGGCTATCGTGCTTGTTGCGTTATTTTTTATTGCTGTTTTTGTTCATGCATGGGTTGGAATAAGGGATATCGTAATTGATTATGTTCATCCTTTTGTACTTCGACTTACATTGCTATCATTTATTTTATTATTTTTGTTAGGCTTGGGGGTTTGGGTAGTGGTAATTTTAGCGTCGGTTTATGCACGATGACAATAAAAAAACGGTCATTTGATTCTCTGGTTATCGGTGCGGGCGGCGGTGGCTTAAGGTCGGCGTTACAACTTGCTCAGGCCGATGCCAATGTTGCAGTAGTCTCCAAAGTTTTTCCAACACGTTCGCACACTGTCGCAGCTCAAGGTGGTATGAATGCTGCACTGGCTAATGTATTGCCCGATAGTTGGCATTGGCATATGTATGATACGGTTAAAGGCAGTGATTATTTAGGCGATCAAGATGCTATTGAATACATGTGTCGCTCGGCTTCAAAGTTGGTTATTGAGTTAGAACATTCGGGAGTGCCTTTTACTCGATTAGATAATGGTAAAATTTACCAACGACCCTTTGGAGGTCAAAGTCAAAATTTTGGTGGTGATCAAGCTGCGCGGACTTGTGCGGCTGCCGATAGAACCGGTCATGCCATTCTGCATACTTTATATCAACAAAATATTCGTGCTAAAACACATTTCTTTGATGAATTTTTTGCGGTTGATTTAATTAAAAATACTGAAGGCGATATTGTAGGAGCACTGGTGTTAGAAATTGAAACTGGTGAGCCATTAATTATTGAAGCAAAAAGCGTCCTGATTGCAACTGGTGGTGTTGGTCAGTTATTTAGAACAAATACCAATGCTCATATTAATACTGGTGACGGTATGGGTATGACACTTCGAGCCGGTATTCCATTACAGGATATGGAATTTTTTCAGTTTCACCCTACCGGGATTGCGGGTAAGGGCATGTTGATCACCGAAGGGGTTCGTGGTGAAGGTGGTTATTTAGTGAATAAACACAATGAACGATTTATGGAACGTTATGCGCCACACGCAAAAGATTTAGCGAGTCGAGATGTTGTGAGTCGTGCGATAGCCACTGAAGTTCGAGAAGGTCGTGGCTGTGGCCCCAATGGCGATCACGTCATGTTAAAAGTGGATCATTTGGGTGAAGATGTTATTGCAAAAAGATTACCCGGAATTCGCGATATGGTTAAAACATTTTTACGTTTTGATCCTGTTGAATCGCCTATACCGGTTTTTCCGACGGCTCATTATACCATGGGCGGAATTCCGACAAATCGACATGGGCAAGTTGTTGCTCCTGTCGCGACAGGTGAAGATGTTATTCCTGGTTTATATGCAGTTGGTGAATGTGCTTGTGTGTCGGTTCATGGCGCAAATCGTCTTGGTGGCAATTCTTTATTGGATATTGTGGTTTTTGGTCGCGCTGCGGGTAAACACGTTATTAAATATCTAAAAGAGAACCGATATCACAGTCCTATTGACGAGGACAGTATTACGAGCGCAATGGATCATTTGACACGTTGGGATAAAAAAGGCGATAGTGAATCGGTGCCTGCAATACGCCATGAATTGCAAAGCATAATGGAAAATAATTGCAGTGTGTTTAGAACCGATGAGGTATTAAAAGAAGGATTAGATAAAGTCCTTGATATTGAGAAACGCTTGGTTGATGTCCGTTTACAAGATCATAGTAAAGTTTTTAATACCGCGAGAATTGAAGCCTTAGAATTAGAGAATCTGGTGGAGCTTGCCATAGCAACTGTTACCGGGGCATTAGCTAGAACAGAAAGTCGAGGTGCTCATTCCAGAATAGATTTTCCAGATCGTGATGATAAGAATTGGATGCGTCATACTTTATATTACAAGGAAGATTATCGACTAGAGTACAAACCAGTCAGAATGAAACCAATGACGGTAGACTCTTTTCCACCAAAAAAACGTGTGTACTAGCTTGTTATGATGTTATCTAGCAATAACCTAAAGTTTCGTAAAAAAAGTACGAATTACTATATGAACACTCGTTTAATTATTTTTTACAATTGAGACATACTGATGCGATTCTCTATATACCGATATAACCCTGAAACTGATAAAAAACCGTCTATGCAGGATTTTGTGCTAGACGATATTGATACCAGTTTAATGTTACGTGATGCATTATTATTGATAAAAGAACAAGACGCGAGTTTAAGTTTTCGTCATTCCTGTGGTGAAGGTGTTTGTGGTTCTGATGCCATAAATATAAATGGTAAAAATGGTCTTGCGTGTATAACGCCTTTGAATGAATTAAAACAACCAGTAGTGGTACGTCCAGTTCCGGGAATGCCAGTCATTCGTGATCTTGTTGTGGACATGAGTCAATTTTTTCATCATTACCGTGCGGTAAAACCGTATTTAATAGTGCACGATCCTGAACCTGAAATTGAATATCATCAAACCCCTGAACAACGAGATAAATTAGATGGTTTGTATGAATGTATCTTGTGTGGTTGTTGTACTACAGCGTGTCCATCATTTTGGTGGAACCCTGATAAATTTAGAGGACCTGCGGCATTATTACAATCCTATCGGTTTTTAGCCGATAGTCGGGATCAGGCAACTGCTGAACGTATATCCGACTTGCAAGGCCCATATCGTTTATTTCGTTGTCATACTATTATGAATTGCGTGAATGTGTGTCCTAAAGGCTTAAACCCAACCGCAGCGATTAATAATATTAAAAAAATAATGTTAAAAGATTTAATTTAATCGATGGATCTTACTCTCCCTTCTAAATCACGTTTGTACTGGCAATGTCGACGCGGTATGTTGGAATTAGATACTTTATTAATTGGATTTTTGGATAGAAAGTATAATGATTTGGATAATCATTATAAAAAAACATTTGAAGATTTTTTAGATAATCCCGACCCATTGTTACTCGACTATTTAATGGGAAACACTATCGCTGTAGACAAGGATGTTGCCTATGTTATCTCGCAAATACAAGAAGCCGTTGAAGCTTGATTTAATACCGTCTCATTTTCTTTTGTATTTTATTGTTGTCATTCATATGTTAGCACTGAGTGTGCTTAGCCTGAATCTCGACATTCACAGAGGTTTATTATTTCTTATTGGTATTTTTATATTAATTAGCTTGTATCATAGTCTCAAAAAAAGTAGTTCAGTTAAATTCAAAGATTATATTAAAAGCATTGAATTTCGAGATGATCTACAATGCAAATTAATCCATTCAAATAATCAATCATCAAGTGTCGAGTTACAAAGTAATTGGTTTAAACTTTCTTGGTTGTTAATTTTAAATTTTAGGTTAAATGAGTCAGGTAAAAGGTATACTTCAATTATTATCTTACCTGATATGTTGCATAACGAGAGGTTAAGACAACTAAAGTTGCACTTACTGCAATCTAATCTTTCGAAGAAAGATTAGAAGTCAAAAAAAATTAGATGATTTTCGAAGAAAGATTAGAAGTCAAAAAAAATTAGATGATTTTCGAAGAAATACTAATCTTTTAAAGAAAGATTAGAAGTCTTTATAATTATAGCTGTTACAAACACACGTAAAAAGTGGTGTTGATGTTCATTAAGTGATTTTATGAATATTGGTATAATTATTTTCGACGAGATTAAACTCTGCATTTGGAACAATAATTGTATTTTTTATATTATAGTCATCATCTTTGTTTGGGTAATCTAAGATAAAATGAAGACCACGACTTTCTTTTCTTTTTAAAGCACTTCGAATGATTAAATCGGCAACAACGGCCAGGTTACGAAGTTCAAGTAAATCATTGGTGATTCGGAAATTGCCATAGTAGTCATCTATTTCACTCAATAATAATTGAACGCGACTGGCCGCGCGTTGTAAGCGTTTAGTGGTTCTAACAATACCAACATAATCCCACATGAAACGGCGTAATTCATCCCAGTTGTGAGTCACGACAACTTCCTCATCCGAGTTGGTTACTCGGCTTTCATCCCAATCAGAGATTTTTAAATTACTCATATTTTGCTGTGGGTTCGATAATATATATTCACTGGTAGATTGTGCAAACACTAAACATTCTAGCAGTGAGTTACTAGCCATGCGGTTAGCACCGTGTAAACCAGTAAATGCAACTTCACCGATGGCATATAATCCTGGAATATCAGTTTGACCATTGATGTTAGCCATAACGCCACCGCAGGTGTAGTGCGCTGCCGGTACAACAGGAATTGGATCAGTTGTGATATCGATACCGTAACTTTTGCAGCGTTTATAGATAGTGGGAAAATGTTGTTTAACAAACTCTGCTGGTTTGTGGGATATATCTAAATAAACACAGTCGATGCCCTGACGTTTCATTTCATTGTCAATTGCACGAGCAACGATATCGCGAGGTGCCAATTCAGCAGATTCGTGATATCGTTTCATGAATGTTTTACCGTTTGGTAAACGTAATATACCACCTTCGCCACGGACTGCTTCTGTTACTAAGAATGATTTGGCATCAGGATGATATAAGCAAGTAGGGTGGAATTGATTAAATTCCATGTTTGCAACTCGACATCCTGCACGCCAAGCAAGTGCAATACCATCACCCGAGGCAGTGTCCGGATTACTGGTGTAAAGGTAGACCTTACTGACACCGCCGGTGGCTAAGATGACACTGGGTGCGATGAATACTTCTACTTGTTCGGTCTTACGATTTAAAATATAGGCACCGACACAACGAGCATTATTATCACCTTCTTTTTTTGTGGTAATTAAGTCAACGACATTGTGGTGTTCGTATACTGTAATATTGGGGTGCACTAACACCTTTTTTAATAAGGCGGTTTGCATCGCATAGCCGGTTTTATCAGCAGCATGAATCACGCGACGGTGACTATGACCACCTTCTTTAGTTAGGTGGTACGGATAATTCTGCTGTTCTGAATCATTTGGGGTGAAATCAACGCCCTGATCGATTAACCATTGAATATTTTCTTTACTTTTTTGTACGACAAATTTAACTATTTTTTCATCACACAAGCCAGCACCGGCTTTTATTGTGTCAGTTTGATGTGATTCTAGTGTATCATTTTCATCTAATACGGCGGCAATTCCGCCTTGGGCATAAAGCGTATTGCTTTCGAGTAAATTTACCTTAGAAATCAAGAAGATATGTTTTTTTTCAGCTAATCGGAGTGCTACTGACAGTCCAGCTGCACCGGCACCGATAATTAGAATGTCACTTTTTAATGTTGTCATAGTTGTAATTCAACTTGATTTATTGATTTTTACGTATTTTTACTAACTACTGAAGTTAATTAGCAGTTTTTTACATCGTACCATTGTGTAACATTCTCTGTAGTAAGATAATATCATATTTACACAATGTAATTAATTTATACGATAGTCTGACTAAAAACAAATTAATTATAAGATCAGCGAACTACAGTGCAGAACGAGTGTCGTACTTAATAACATCCGGCATCGTATGTATTAATTAACATTGAAGTTAGATTGAAATTAGATTGAATAGGGCGGTCCGGATGGGTGAACAGAATGTTGACCAATTATTAATTGAACGTGTACAAAAAGGCGATAAAAAAGCTTTTGATGTATTGGTATTGAAATACCAACAAAAGATTATTAATTTAATCTCACGCTATGTACGCGATCATGCTGAAGTACTGGATTTAACTCAAGAAGCATTTATTAAAGCTTATCGAGCCATTCCAGGTTTTAGAGGTGATAGTGCGTTTTATACGTGGCTATACCGTATTGCAATTAATACGGCAAAGAATTTTTTGGTTGCTCAGAAGAGGCGGCCGCCAGGATCCGATATCGATGCAGCTGAAGCCGAGCAGTATGATAGTGCTGGATCACTCAGAGAATATGCATCTCCAGAACGAATTGCGCTAAAAGATGAAATTGCGGGTGTGGTTTTAAAAGCAATAGATGATCTACCAGAAGATTTAAAAACTGCAATCACACTTCGTGAGCTTGAGGGGATGAGTTATGATGAAATATCTGATGCAATGTCCTGCCCGATTGGAACGGTACGTTCTAGGATATTTCGGGCTCGAGAAGCGATTGATAAACTATTAGATCCTTTAATAAATGATTAATTTTTGTACTTTATACTTTCATACACAGAGAGAATATTATGAGTAATATAGATGAGCAATTATCCGCCTTCATGGATGGTGAAGAATCTAATCTTAATTTAGTTCTGAGTAAAATGCAGGACCAGAATGTACGAACTCGATGGCAACATTATCATCTAATTCGCGACATAATGCGTAACCAAGTTTCTAAAGTGGATAATCAGGATATCTCGTTGAGAATTCATGATGCTATTGCAAAAGAGCCGACTAGTTTTGCACCGGCTAATTTACGCCACAGAGCCACTAGTCGCATCCCATTTTTAAAACAACTTGGGAGTATGGCAATTGCAGCCACTGTAACAGCAGTTGCCATTTTGGTGGTACAACAAAACCCTGATAGTTCTACTCAGTCGACAGTTATTGCGAGTAAAACTAGTCAGAGTCATAGTATTCAGACCGCGTCAACGCGCAATATAGAATTAAATAAGGCTGTTGCTGCAAAATTAAATAGTTACCTAGTTAATCATAATGAGTATGCAGTTTCGTCTGGTATGCAGGGTGCATTGCCTTATACTCGAGTTGTAAACTTTAATCCAACAGTTGAAATAGCACGGTCAATAAATGCAAAATAAATTAGCTTTAATTGTCATTGTCTATTTTTGGACCTTTCTAGCAAATGCAAATACGGCTGAACAAGATATAATACAAAATTGGTTAGAGAGGATGGCCCATGCTGGCCATATGGAAACATTTTCTGGCACTTTTATTTACGGTAAGGATACTGAGCTTTCTGTGATGAAAATATTTCACCGAGCTGACCAATTTGGTGAAATTGAAAAATTAATTTCCATGGACGGTAGTGGCAGAGAAGTTATTCGAAATAATGATCTTGTTACCTGTGTATTACCCGACAAAAATTCTGTCGTAGTTGAAAAAAGTCGACGAATTTCGAAGTTTCCGCCATCATTTCCGACACAAATAAACAATTTAAAATATTATACTTTTCAATTGCAACAACAAGATAATATAGCGGGTCAACTAGCTCAAAAAATTGCAGTTATCCCCAAAGATAATTTTCGTTTTGGGTATGCTTTATGGCTCGATGTTAAAACCGGGTTATTATTGAAGTCACATTTGATAGGTGAAAATAATAAAATGGTTGAGCAGTTTTTATTTACGAACCTCAAATATCATAAAACCTTAGATGATAAGTTATTTAAACCTAGCACAGAAGGTAAACAATATACTTGGCACAAAGCTAAGAAACAACATGATAGTAAGCTTGTATCATTCAATAAATGGAGCTTCGATAAGCTACCACCAGGGTTTACGGTTAATATGGAACGAGCTCATATGATGCCTCGAGGTAAAAAAGTATTAAAACATTTTGTTGTTTCGGATGGTCTGGCTACAGTATCAATTTATATTGAGCATCATCAAAATGATGAGGCTGATCTAGTTGGAGGTACGTCGATGGGGGCTTTAAATGCTTATGGTAAGGATTTAAAAGAATTTCATGTTACCGCTGTTGGCGAGGTTCCTATGATAGCGGTTAAAATGATTTGTGAATCTGCAAAATTGAATTTATCCAAATGATTGAAGAAACTGCAATAGTTGTTTCAAGTGATAATGAACAAATCATAATTGAAACTCAAAAGAAAACCAGTTGTGGCTCATGTAGGGTGAATAAGTCGTGTGGTACTGGGATTGTTTCTAATTATTTTACGCCTACTCCTGTAGAGTTTAAACTTAAAAATACGATTCAAGCAAACGTGGGTGATACTATTATTGTCGGTATTAATGAACGCATTTTTTTATTTGGATCATTCTTAATGTATATTTTACCTTTACTGTTTGTTTTAGGTTTTGCTATGTTAGGCGATTATATTGCGACAATAGCAACTTTTAGCAACCCTGAGTTATTTGTGATCTTAATGTCTGGTTTTGGTTTTATATCAAGTTTTATTTTTATGCGGTTTATTCTTAAAAATAAATTAAATTTGCTACAGTTTAATCCTGAGTTAATCAGAAAGTTATAAAGTATTAAAATACTGTTTTCATTACACTTGGTATGAATTCAATATAATAAAAAGAATATAAATTAAGGAAATACAATTAAATGATTACTGAACAATTAAAATGGATTCGAAATTTTACTTATTTTAGCTATAGCGTATTAATTACTCTTGTAATAACAAGTACTAGTGCCTTAGCTCAATTGCCCGATTTTACCAAGTTAGTTGAAGATAACTCAGCTGCAGTCGTTAATATTAGCACTAAGCAAAAAGCAAAAGTAACGACACGCCAAAAACCATTTAATCATAAAAATATGCCTCAAGCACCACACGGTAATCAGTGGGGTGAGTTATTTGAAAAATTTTTTGGTGGAGAAGGTTTTGATGCGCCTCAGAATGATTCGCAATCATTAGGGTCTGGTTTTATTATTGATGAAACGGGTTATGTTTTAACTAACTATCATGTAGTTAAAAATGCAGATGAAATTATTGTAAGGTTAAGTGACCGTCGTGAACTTAATGCGGAAGTTATTGGGACCGATAAAAAAAGTGATATTGCATTATTAAAAATTGACGCATCAAATCTTCCTGTCGTTAAAATAGGCTCGTCTAAGCCCTTAAAAGTTGGCGAATGGGTAATGGCAATTGGCTCACCGTTTGGTTTTGATCACTCAGTTTCTGTTGGTGTAGTCAGTGCCCTTGGTCGTAAATTGCCAAATGAAACTTACGTTCCATTTATTCAAACTGATGTAGCCATTAATCCTGGAAACTCTGGTGGCCCATTGTTTAACCTTAATGGTGAGGTAATAGGCGTAAACTCACAAATTTATAGCCGGACAGGTGGTTTTATGGGGTTGTCCTTTGCGATACCCATGGACATTGTGATGAACGTGGTTAAACAACTGAAAGACTCGGGTGAAGTATCTCGAGGGTATTTAGGTATCTTAATTCAAGATGTTAACCGAAAACTTGCCGAGTCCTTTAATATGGATAAACCTCAAGGCGCTATTGTACTCAAAGTCTTACCCGATAGTCCTGCAGAAAAAGCTGGGTTTAAAGTTGGTGATGTTGTAGTTGATTTTAATAATAATGAAATAATCTATTCGTCTGATTTACCGGTAGTTGTAGGTCGTACTGAAATTGATAAAGAAGTTGATGTGAAAATAATCAGAGATGGCCGTCAAAAAACCATTGAAGTTAAAATTGGTGTATTACCAACGGATAAAAGTCCCGCTAAAAAATCCGTGGCTCATTCATCTAAAAAAATGAATAGATTGGGTGTTGCTGTAACAACACTGACACGGGAACAACGAAAAAAATTGGACATTAATGAGCGTGGTGTCATTGTTAAGGTTATTCAAAAGCAGAGCCCAGCATATATTGCAGGGATTCGTAAAGGTGATGTTATTTTGATGTTGAATAACAAAAATATCACTAGTGTTTCGCAATTTGATAAGCTACTTAAATCATTACCCGCAGAGAAAACCTTACCAGTGTTAATTCAACGAGGAACAGCGCCAACATTCTTGACTTTTAATTTACCTGAGTGAATTATATTAAACATGAATTTAAAGTTTATGTGAGAGATTGTTGTCATTTATGCGATGACATGTTGTCTGTACTAAATGAGTATCTCGAGACTCATTTAGTACCTTATAGTTTGGATGTCATCGATATATCGACTGATTCTGAATTAGAAAAGAAATACGGTGAATTAGTACCTGTATTGCAAGAGTCCGGAAATGAAATTTGTCATTATTTTTTTGACGCAAAGCGATGGCACGAGTACTTTAGTTAGTCGAAAATAGATAAAATAGCAAATATACGCGTATTGGTGTTACAATAACCATCGAACTATATTTTAAGTTACTGATTATTAAGTATTATTTTAATTTAAAGGCGCGTTTATTGCGCCTTTTTTTGTGAAAATCCAAGATGAACTCGATTTGTATCTTGCAACTAATGGTGTGCTAAAGTGGGCGATCAATCCCTAATTCGTAATTTTTCAATTATTGCTCATATCGATCATGGTAAATCAACCATTGCTGATCGATTTATTCAAATATGTGGTGGCTTAACTGAGCGAGAAATGGATGCTCAGGTGCTTGATTCAATGGATATTGAACGTGAGCGCGGCATAACCATTAAAGCTCAAAGTGTTTCTCTTGCGTTTCATTCTAAAGATGGCAATACCTATCAGTTAAATTTCATTGATACACCTGGTCATGTGGATTTCTCATACGAAGTTTCGCGATCTTTGGCTGCCTGTGAGGGGGCGTTGCTTGTAGTCGATGCCTCTCAAGGTGTTGAAGCTCAGAGCGTTGCTAATTGTTACACTGCTATAGAACAAGAATTGGAAGTGATACCGGTATTAAATAAAATCGATTTACCGGCCGCTGAGCCAGAGCGCGTTTGTAATGAGATTGAAGAAATAATAGGCCTTGATGCGAGTAATGCACTAAAAGTTAGCGCTAAGTCTGGTGATGGTATTAATGATCTGTTAGAGCAATTGGTTAAAGAGATCCCAGCTCCAGGAGGTGATCCTGATGCACCGTTACAGGCATTGATTATTGATTCGTGGTTTGATAATTTTCTGGGAGTTGTGTCTCTTGTTCGTATTAAAAATGGCACGCTTCGTAAAAAGCAAAAAATAAAAATAATGTCCACCGGTGTAGAGTTTCAAACGGATTTTGTCGGTGTGTTTACCCCAAAGCGCCATGATTTAGATCAGCTTTCTACAGGCGATGTTGGCTATATTATTGCTGGTATTAAAGACATTGACGGTGCTCCTGTTGGCGATACTATAACTCTTGCAAACAATCCTGCTGAAACGGCATTAGCTGGCTTTAAAAAAGTACAAGCGCAGGTCTTTGCTGGATTATTTCCAGTTGATGGTAGTGATTATGAAGATTTTAGAGATGCGTTAGCCAAATTACGCATTAATGATGCTTCTTTATTTTATGAACCTGAAACTTCTACTGCATTAGGGTTTGGCTTCCGTTGTGGATTTTTAGGTATGCTGCATATGGAAATTATTCAAGAGCGGTTAGAACGTGAGTATGACTTAAACTTAATTACAACGTCTCCTACCGTTGTTTTTGAGGTGTTAACCAAGAAAGGCGAAATACTTAAAGTCGACAATCCTGCTGATTTGCCCGATGCGAGCATCATTGAAGAAATTCGAGAACCAATAATAACAGCAAATATCCTAGTGCCGCATGACTATGTTGGTAATGTTATTACCTTGTGTATCGAAAAACGTGGTGTTCAAAAAAATATACATTACGCGGGCAGCCAGGTTTCTATTCAATATGAATTACCATTGAATGAAGTTGTGATGGATTTTTTTGATAAGTTAAAATCAGTTAGTCGTGGTTATGCGTCACTAGATTATGAGTTTTTATGTTTTAGAGTGGCTGATTTAATAAAAATGGATATTCTAATTAATAGTGAAAGCGTTGATGCTCTGTCTCTAATTGTGCATCGGGCCCAGTCTGAATTTAAAGGGCGTGAGTTAGCAGCCAAAATGAAAGAATTTATTCCAAGACAGATGTTTGATGTTGCTATTCAAGCTGCAATTGGCGCAAAAGTTATTGCTCGTACAAATGTTAAAGCATTACGTAAAAATGTAACTGCTAAATGTTATGGTGGTGATATTTCACGTAAGAAAAAACTACTCGAAAAACAAAAAGCAGGAAAGAAGAGAATGAAACAAATAGGAAGCGTTGAAATTCCCCAAGAGGCATTTCTTGCTGTATTACATGTAGGGAAGGAAAAATGAATTTTGATTTTGAATTAATTTTAACAGTTCTTGTTCTGGCTTCAGGATTGGTTTGGATAATTGATATCTTGTTACAGCGTTTTGTCTTTAGCAAATCGAATTTAAACACTGGTGTAGATACAGCTTCGAAAAAAGACGAGACGACACCAACAGTTTCAAATGGATTTATGATTAAGTCCTATGATTGGATTGTCGAGTTGGGTAAATTTTTATTTCCTGTAGTTTTTGTGGTATTAGTGTTACGCAGTTTTGTCGCAGAACCCTTTAAAATTCCGTCTCGTTCGATGTTACCGACCCTGACAATTGGTGACTATATATTAGTTAACAAGTTTACATACGGTGTTCGTTTACCGGTACTTCATACTAAAGTACTGGCTTTTAATGAACCCGAAAGAGGCGATATTTTTGTATTTCGCTATCCAAAAGACCCATCTTTGAACTATATTAAAAGAGTAATAGGGTTGCCTGGGGATAAAATTGATTATTACGATAAAATTCTTCATATCAATGGAAAAGCAGTACCTCAAGCCTATCAGAGCAGTTATCGGATTGACGATGTCGGTATAGCCCAACGGTTAACAGAACAGTTGGGTGATATTAAGCATGAGATGTTACACATGCAGCCTTATCCAGCTAGAAATAATAGTTGGGTTGTTCCCGAGGGACATTATTTTGCAATGGGCGATAATCGAGATAATAGCAATGACAGTCGTTTTTGGGGATTTGTTCCTGAAGAGAATTTAGTTGGTAAAGCATTTTTTATCTTTTTCCATTTTGGCGAATGGCAAAGAATAGGATCTATAATTTAGATACGGATGGATATTATTTAAAATGGTGCGTTCTGATATGAAAAATTTGAAATACCAACGTGGTCTGACCGGTATTGCTTGGATGATAGTTATAGCGTTAATAATGTTTTTCGCTTACGTTGCCATTCTACTGTTACCGATATACTTGGAAAATAATAGTGTTAAGTCTGTCATTGGTGATTTAGCTGATGGTGATGACAAATTTACCACGGCCACTCAGTTGCGAAAAATTATTAATCGACGCTTAGATATTAATATGGCAACGTCTGTTTCATCTAGTGATATTACAATCTCACGAGATGCAAATATCTTTGTCGTTACTATTGATTACGAAGTTCGTGAACCATTTTTAGGGAATATTGATTTGCTGTTTACATTTAATTCTGAAGTAGAAGTCCCCGCTGACGATGAATGATTTATCTAAACTTATAAAATATAAGTTTTCAAATATAGATTTTCTTGATTTAGCTCTAACTCATCGAAGTTACGCCAAAAAAAACAATGAACGAATGGAGTTTTTAGGCGACTCGATTCTTAACGGGATTATTAGTATTGAAATATACCATCGCTTCCCTGATATTCCTGAAGGTGATTTAAGTCGCCTACGTGCAAGTTTGGTAAAGGGGGAAACCTTAGCCAAAATTGCACTTGATTTTTCATTGGGTGACTTTATTAAGTTGGGTTCAGGAGAATTAAAAAGTGGTGGGTTCAGGCGTTCTTCAATATTAGCCGATACTCTTGAAGCGATCATAGGTGCTGTTTATTTAGACTCTGATTATAAAACTGTATCTCAGTTTGTTTTGAATTTATATTCGGATTATCTGGCTTCGTGTATTCCTGGTGATAATTTAAAAGATCCTAAGACTCGTTTACAAGAATATCTACAGGCAAAAGGCAAGTCTGTTCCCGATTATGATGTTATTGCAATTACTGGACAGTCTCATCAACAACAATTTTCCGTTGAGTGCTTTATTCATGATATGGATAAAAAATTTAATGGCGATGGTACAAGCCGGCGTAAAGCCGAACAACATGCTGCGAGCGTAGCACTAAAATACTTAAATTTATGAAAACTGAAAAATCATTTCGTTGCGGTTATGTTGCTTTAATTGGTCGCCCAAATGTTGGTAAATCAACACTGATGAACCACATTTTACGACAAAAAATTAGCATTACTTCACGTAAACCTCAAACAACTCGACACCGAATTTTAGGCGTAAAGACCTCAGAAACTGAACAGGTTATTTATGTTGATACTCCTGGTATTCATATTTCAGAACGTGCCATGAATCGGTATATGAATAAATCGGCAAGCAGTATTCTTCACGATGTAGATTTGATTTTGTTTCTGGTGGACGGAGATAAATGGACAGAAGAAGATGATAATGTTGTATTAACGCTTAAAAACTCCGCTGTTCCGCTTATCGTGTTAATCAATAAAATTGATAGAATTCAAGATAAAGAAAGGATTTTGCCGATTATCGAGTCGATTTCAAAAAAAATAGATTTTAAAGAAATTATTCCAATCTCGGCAACTAAGGGAATTAATGTTAAGGAATTACAAAAAACTATTATTCCATACCTGCAGGAAACTGAAGCCTATTTTCCGAAGGATCAAATCACTGATAAAAGTGAACGATTCATGACTGCTGAAATAATTCGCGAAAAATTAATGCGGGAGTTAGGACAAGAGCTTCCATATGATATAACTGTTGAAATTGAAAAATATACTGTAAATGATAAAATTACTAAAATTGCAGCATTAATTTGGGTTTCGCGCAGCTCTCAAAAAGCCATCGTCATCGGTAAAAATGGTGTTCGCTTAAAGAGCATTGGGCAAAAAGCCAGAATGGATATTCAAAAATTAATTGACTGTAAAGTTTTTCTTGAGTTGTGGGTAAAAGTAAAAGAGGGTTGGGCAGATGATGATCGGGCTTTAAAAAGCTTAGGTTATGTTGATGACTGAGAGCAGTCGTTTAACACTGCAACATGCTTATGTTTTACACAGTCGTTCATATAAAGAAAGTAGTTTAATTATTGATTTATTTACTCGTGAATTTGGCCGTATATCGGTTATTGCTAAAGGTGTAAAAAGTAGAAAACGTCCGGTAATTGGAGTGTTACAACCTTTTACAGCAATTCTTGCTTCATGGGTTGGTCGAGGTGAATTGTATACTCTAACTGATGTAGAGTTAAATGGTACTTTTAAGTACTTATACGGTACTAATTTACTTTGTGGTTATTATGTTAATGAATTGGTTATGCGTTTTTTACAAAAAGAAGATCCTTACGAAGCGCTTTATACCGTTTATTCAGACGTTATTACGAGTATAAAAGTATCAGAAAATATAGAACAAACATTACGCCGATTTGAATGTACTTTGTTTCAAGAGTTAGGGTATGGACTTAATTTTACATTAGATCCAGACACTGGAGCTACAGTTGATGCTAGTAAGCTGTATTATTTTGAAATTGAACATGGACCAGTATTAGAACAATTATCTGACACTAGCTTTCAAGTTAGAGGAGAGACTTTATTGTCACTTGAAAGTTTTAATTTACATGACAACGTTACATTATTCGAATCAAAAAAATTGATGCGTTATATTATAAACTACTATCTTGATGGTAAACCACTAAAAACACATCAACTAAAATGGAAGCAAAATGGCTAACTCAATATTACTAGGTGTGAACATTGACCATGTTGCAACACTACGGCAAGCACGGGGTACAGAATTTCCAGATCCAGTTATTGCCGCATCTATAGCAGAAAAAGCAGGTGCGGATGGTATAACGCTACATCTTCGAGAAGATCGACGTCATATTCAAGACCGTGATGTTGAAATTTTAAAAGAAAAACTTAAAACACCAATGAATCTAGAAATGGCTGCAACTAGTGAAATGATTGATTATGCTGTTAAGTTAGTTCCAGAGAATTGTTGCATAGTACCTGAACGGCGCGAAGAGTTAACAACGGAAGGTGGCTTGGATGTGGTATCTCAAGTTGCTCATATTAAACAAGCTTGTAAACGATTAGCTGATGTAGGTACAAAAGTATCATTGTTCATCGATACTGATTTTTCTCAAATTGAATCTGCTGCTGAGTGCGGCGCATCTGTAATTGAAATTCACACAGGCCATTATGCAAATGCAGTTGAACTCGATGAGATTCAAGAGCACTTAGAGCGTGTAAAAAATGCGGTAGATTTTGGTAATAAATTAGGATTGCAAGTTAATGCCGGTCATGGTCTACATTACGAAAATGTACAAGAAATTGTGAAAATAAATGGAATTGTAGAACTTAATATAGGTCATTCCATTATATGTGACAGTATTTTTAATGGTTTAGAAAAATCTGTTCGAAATATGAAGGTTCTATTATCACAAGGTGATTTGGTTTGATATTTGGCATTGGTACCGACATTGTTCGAGTAGAGCGGATGACGGAAAATTTAAAAAAACACGGCGATAAGTTTGCAAGAAGGATTTTATCTGAGCATGAATTTAAGGAATATGAAGAGAAAAAAAATCAGGCTCATTTTTTGGCGAAACGTTTTGCAGCAAAGGAAGCGGCAGCGAAAGCGATGGGCACAGGATTTATTTCTGGCTTGAAGTTTTCTGATATATCAGTAGAACATGATGAATTGGGGAAACCTTTTTTAGTCTACTCTGGACGTGCAACAGAATTCGTCAATGAGAAGGCCATTAAAGAAAGTTATTTAAGTATAGCCGATGAGCTTGATCACGCTGTAGCATTTGTAACTCTTGAATACTAATTAATTCCAGGGCTGGTCTAAAATTTCTGTGGCATTTTTAAGAAGAGCTTGAATTGATTTTTCTACAAGTTGAATGCAATCTTGAATTTCACTTTTATTATTGCTTTTAATGCAGTTGTCTAACCTAGCTGCAGCAGATTTCAAGTCTGGTACTCCACAATATGTTGTAGAACCATATAGTCGGTGAGTATGTTCGCTCAACTCTTGTATTGAGTTTGCTAGGTAAGAGCTTTTAATTTTTTCGAGTGCTTGCGGTAAATCATTAATTAACATGGTGAATAATTCTTTTGCTAAATCGGAATTACCATTCGATTTTTCGAGAGCGAGTTCAGTATTTATAATCATTTATTATGTGCAGTTAGTTTGACACTTAAGTTTTTTAATTATTTAAAAAGATAGTAATAAGAGAAGTATATTACAGTATTAATAACGAAATATTAAGAAATATTATAATATAACTTCGAGTACAAGAGAATCGATATGAACTTTCCAACAATTGAAGATTTTATTGGTAAAACACCATTAGTTCGTTTACAACGAATTAATAAAGATTCGAGTAATGTCATTTTGGTTAAATTGGAAGGCAATAATCCAGCAGGATCTGTAAAAGATCGGCCTGCTTTGAGTATGATTCAGGAAGCTGAAAATCGCCATTTAATTAAGCCGGGAGATACCTTGATAGAGGCAACTAGCGGTAATACGGGTATAGCTCTTGCAATGGCTGCAGCAATTAAAGGTTATCGTTTAATATTAATAATGCCTGACAATATGAGTATTGAACGCCGCACTGTAATGAAAGCCTATGGTGCTGATATAGTATTGGTATCAAAAAAGTCGAGTATGGAGGGTGCGCGAGATTTAGCAGATGAAATGCAAAAACAAGGGAAGGGCACTGTACTTGATCAATTTTCAAATCCAGATAATCCATTGTCTCATTATAAAACCACTGGACCTGAAATATGGAATGATACAAAAGGTAAAATTACACATTTTGTAAGTGCCATGGGTACTACAGGTACAATTATGGGTACCTCGAAATATTTAAAAGAACAAAATCAAAGTATCGAAATTGTCGGTGTTCAACCTGAAGAAGGGGCTAGTATTCCAGGGATACGGCGTTGGCCTAAGGAATATTTACCAAAAATATTCGATTCCAAGCGTGTCGATAAAACAATTGATGTTAGCCAGTCTGATGCTGAGATAATGACTCGTTCTTTAGCAAGTTCGGAGGGAATTTTTTGTGGAATTTCTTCTGGAGGTGCAGTAGCTGCCGCATTAAAGCTATCTCAACAAGTCACGAATGCCGTTATTGTTGTAATAATATGTGATCGTGGCGATCGGTATTTATCAACAGGAATATTTCCAGAATCATAACAGAATTAAATTAAAGAAAATAAATATGTCTAGACGTAGAAAACAAAAAATTAGTGTTCCAGTACAAGCGCACGTTGAATCATTGAATACAGAATGTCAGGGAGTCGCTAGAGTAAATGATAAAGTTACTTTTATCACACAATCTTTACCGGGTGAAGACGTGATGTTTGAGTATACTAAAAAGCACTCGCGCTATGATGTCGCTAAAACAGTCGAGGTGTTGTCACCTTCAAGTGAACGTATTGAGCCAAAGTGTGAACATTTTACAATGTGTGGCGGCTGTCAATTACAACACATGCCTTCCGAATACCAAATACTCCAAAAGCAAAATATATTAATCGAACAATTTAAAAATATTTCAAAAATTGAGCTGAATAATATCGAACCTGCGATTACTGGAGAATCTTGGGGCTACCGTCGTAAAGCACGACTGGGTGTTCGTTTTGTACGTAAAAAAGAACGAGTATTAGTGGGGTTTAGAGAACGTAATGGACGTTTTTTAGCGGATTTGACAAAATGCGTTGTACTTCATAAATCAGTCGGGCTACATTTATTGGATCTATCCGATTTAATTCAATCATTGGATGCATACGATAAAATTGCTCAAATCGAGGTGGCTATTGGTGATTCTAATTCAGCTCTGGTATTTAGAAACCTTGTTGAATTAGTTGACTCAGATACTGAAAAGTTAATAGCTTTTGCAAAAAAGTTTAAGTTTGATATTTATTGTCAACCGAGTGGTCCGGATAGTGTCTATGTTGTTTATCCTGAAAAGCCAAAATTAGATTATTCATTAACAGAGTATAATTTACGTTTTGATTTTGAACCAAGTATGTTTACTCAGGTTAATTATGATATTAATCATAAAATGATTTCTAAAGCACTTGCATTGTTGGACTTAAATGAGTCTGATTCTGTTCTGGATTTATTTTGTGGCTTAGGAAATTTTAGTTTACCAATCTCAAAATTTTCAAATAATGTTGTTGGTATAGAAGGTGATTTAAAGTTAGTTGAACAAGCATCTCATAATGCGGCATTAAATAATATTGAAAATACTCAATTTTATGTTGCTAATTTGATGGACGATTTTACTCAACTGCCATGGTTTCGAAACAAAAAATATACGAAAATTTTAATTGACCCTCCACGTACCGGTGCGGAATTAATTGTGAAAGACATTGCTAAATTAAATGCGGAAAAAATCGTTTATGTATCATGTAATCCTGCCACCTTGGCTCGTGATGCCGGAATTTTAGTGCATGAGTGTGGTTATAAGCTCGAAACTGCTGGTGTTATGGACATGTTTCCACATACGGCTCATGTTGAGTCTATAGCACTTTTTACTAAGTAATTATAAATTAGGTTTATTATGGCTATTGAAATTGAGCGAAAATTTCTGCTGAAAAACGATTCTTGGCGTGCAGTGTGCTCTGAAGGAAAAAAATATGTCCAGGGATACATTAATGGCGCTAAGTTAGCTTCTGTTCGTGTCAGGCTTGAAGGCGATGATGCCTTTATTAATATAAAGAGTTTAACTTTGGGAATAGTCCGATCCGAGTATGAATATCGTATTCCGAAAAGTGATGCAGATGAAATGTTAGAGAACCTATGTGCAAAGCCCTTAATTTCGAAAACACGGTATATCGTAGTACACGAAAATCATAAATGGGAAATTGATGAATTTAAAGGAGAAAATGATGGGCTAATTGTAGCTGAAATAGAACTTAGCTCAGAGCAAGAAAAGTTCAAACGCCCAGATTTTATTTCAGAAGAAGTTTCGGATGATGTTCGGTATTATAATGTGAATCTTGTTGAACATCCTTATAAGCAATGGTAATGACTAAAAATAACGAAACTGAAATTATTGTAACTATTGAGACTCAAAAATTACAATTAATAAAATCACACCAGATTATTTACGAGAGAACGATATCATCTGCTAAAAATGGTGTTGGTGAAATATTTGGTTCTGAATGTACCCCTCGAGGTCGTCATGTCATCCGTGCCAAAATTGGGTTAAACTCAGTTCCAAATAGTGTATTTGTAGCCCGACGTGCAACATCTGAAATTTATTCTACTGATTTACGACAAATACACCCTAATCGAGATTGGATATTGACTCGAATTATGTGGCTTAGCGGTCTTGAATTACACCAAAACCGTTTAGGTAGGGTTGATACTATGAGGCGTTATATCTATATTCACGGTTGCCCTGATGAGGACATATTGGGAGTTCCCAGCTCTCATGGTTGTATTAAAATGCGAAATATGGATGTAATTGAGCTATTTAATTTGGTTGAGGTAGGTACTTTAGTCACAATCAACGAATCGTCAATACGGGAGTAGACAAGATAGCTTATTTACATTTAAAATTGCTTAACTAGATATAGCTCTATTTAGGCTAGTTCTAATTTATCAATTATAATTTTAAATACTGTGTTAAGTAAACAGTTGGGGTTGTAGCATGTCGCTTGGACCAATAATGCTAGATATATCTGGCGTTGAGCTTGATCAGGAAGATCGCGAGATTTTATCTCATCCCTCTGTGGGCGGAGTTATTCTATTTTCTCGAAATTACCAGTCACGAGAACAATTAAAAGTATTAGTCGAACAAATCCACGAATTAAAATCACCAAGATTATTGGTTGCGGTTGATCACGAAGGTGGCCGAGTACAACGATTTCGTGATGGTTTTACTAATTTACCCAGTGCTTCTACTTATGGTTTGCTTTATGATCAAGATCCTCTAATAGCGCGAGAATGTTCTTATGCTGCGGGCTGGATATTGGCATCTGAATTAAGAGCTGTGGATATTGACTTTAGTTTTGCACCGGTATTGGATTTAAATCGAAACTTAAATAGTGTTATTGGTGATCGTGCTTTTCATCGTACACCGGAAGTGGTCGCTCATTTGGCATCGGTATTCATGAGAGCAATGAACGATGCTGGAATGGCTGCAACGGGTAAACATTTCCCAGGTCATGGTGGGGTTGAGCTCGATTCTCACATCGACATCCCGATTGATGAGCGTGATTATAGCTCAATATTTAAAGAAGATTTACAGGTTTTTCAAAGGCTAATTGATCAAGGTTTAAATGCCATTATGCCCGCACATGTCATATATAAAAATGTTGATTCGAATGCTGCCGGTTTTTCGTCATTTTGGTTACAACAAGTGTTACGTGAGCGTCTTGGCTTTGAGGGTACAATATTTAGTGATGATTTAAACATGGTTGGGGCCTCATCAATTAGTGACAGTTATTGTGAACGAGCATTTAAAGCACTGCAAGCAGGTTGTGATATGATTCTTATCTGTAATAATCGAGCTGCAGCAGTTGAAATTGTTGAAGGACAAAATTATCACACTAGTATGACATCGAATGTGCGCTATACACAGATGCAAGGACGAAAAAGTATTGGGTTTTCGGATTTACAGCAAAATCCTAAATGGAAAAAGTATGTTAGTTATTTACTGGAACATACTGATAATATAATGGTACAAACATAAATTTAAGGCATATAGCATATGGATTATATAGAATCACTTATCTCACAATTTAGTTTCCAAGAAGATGCCTGGGTTATTCAAGTATTTGTAATAATATTTTTAAGCCTTCTTGTTAACTATGCCCAGGTTAAACTGTTACAACGAATTGAAAATAAATTAAGTCAAAATAAACTTAAGTGGGATGATGCTATAATATTTGCTATTCGCCGACCTTTAACGTATTTAATTTGGATTTTAGGTGTTACTTTTGCTGCTGATGTTATTGCGGCAAAATCAGATTCGTCTATATTTGATAATATTGCGCCCATTCGTGAAGTTGGTGTTATTGTTACATTAGCGTGGGTTATAATTCGGTTTATCAATATAGTTGAAACTGAAATTGCTGGTAGTAAAGATAAAATAGATAAAACTACAGCTGATGCTATTAGTAAGTTATTGCGTATCTCGGTAATTATAACGACAGCTTTAGTCGTATTACAAACATTTGGATTTAGTATTTCAGGTGTCCTTGCTTTTGGTGGAATTGGTGGATTAGCTGTAGGTTTTGCAGCTAAAGATATGCTCTCAAACTTCTTTGGTGGTTTTATGATTTATATGGACCGACCATTTTCTGTAGGGGATTGGGTTCGTTCTCCTGATAGGAATATTGAAGGGACAGTAGAAAAAATTGGCTGGCGTTTAACGTGTATTCGAACATTTGATAAACGACCGCTATATGTACCCAATTCTACATTTACCAGTATTGCTGTTGAAAACCCTTCTAGAATGAGCCATCGTCGAATTTACGAGACAATTGGTATTCGATATGATGATGCGGATAAATTACAAAATATAATTTCACAAGTCAAAGAAATGTTACAATCTCATGATGAGATAGAACAAAATCAAACGATGATAGTTAATTTTAATAAATTTGCTGCTTCATCATTAGATTTTTTTATTTATACTTTTACAAAAACAACAGATTGGATCCATTACCACGAAGTGAAGCAAGATGTTTTATTAAAAATTAATGATATAATTATTGATAATGATGCTGAAATTGCATTTCCAACATCAACGGTTTATCTACCAGATAACCCTCAGTTCGCAGGATTGAATGTAAAATAGTAGCGTATTAGCTATTAATATAAGTAGGTACGATTGAATGGCAAATAAACTAATGATAGTGATGGTCAACACTGACCCAACAAAACCAGCTGAATTAGGGGCTCCTTTTTTTCAAGCTACTGTTGCCGCTGCAATGGAGTATCAGGTTGAAGTTGTGTTAACCGGAGGCGCTGGTGAACTTGCAAAAAAAGGTGTTGCTGAAAAATTGTATGTTCAAGAGGGAAGTGCTAAAACTGTGTATGATTTTATAAAAGATGCACATGAAGCTGGAGCTGTTTTTAAAATTTGTACTCCCACATTAGAGTTATGGGGTGATGATTTAATTCCAGAAATTGAAGAAACTGTAGGCGGTGCTTATTTAATTAGCCAAGCCATGGATGACGATACTGTTACTTTTACATACTAAAAAATAAAGGTGTTATATGTCTACGTCGGTAAATTTCCAGCAAGTTTTAAATGATGCTGATTGTTTATATACGCAAACTGAAGTGGAGTGTGCGTTTGATAATATGGCTTTAGCAATAACAGAAGAACTTAAAGACAAGAACCCAATTATAATTTGTGTTTTAACTGGTGCTATTATTCCAATGGGGCAGCTTTTAACAAGATTAAATTTTCCACTTCAAATTGATTATATTCACGCTACTCGATATAAAGATGGTATTGCAGGAGGAGAAATTCAGTGGATCTCTGAACCTCGCGTGGATATCCAAAATCGTAATATTTTAGTCGTTGACGATATTTTTGATGAAGGTACAACCTTACAGGAAATTATTAAGTATTGTAAGAATAAACAAGTTAAGAGTATTTATTCTGCTGTTTTAGTTAATAAGTTACATGATCGTAAAGTTAATTTAGAAGCCGACTTTATTGGCTTAAATGTAGTTGACCGATATTTATTTGGTTATGGTATGGACTATAAAAGTTATTTGCGCAATGCCCCGGGTATTTATGCAGTCAAAGGATTATAAACTGTGAATAAGTTTGCTATTATTGGTGGCACTGGATTAGCATCACTAAATAATCTTACGATAGTGAGCCATGATATTATTCAAACACCTTATGGTGAGCCGTCTGGCCCGTTAATTTTGGGTGAAATGAATGGTACTGAAGTTTTGTTTTTAGCCCGACACGGGCCTGAGCATACTATTCCTCCTCATAGGGTCAATTATAGGGCTAATTTGTGGGCATTACAGAAGGCTGGAGCAACACACATACTTGCCATTAATGCTGTAGGCGGCATTAGCTCAGAATATAAACCAATGCGGCTAGCGGTTCCTGATCAATTAATTGATTATACGCATTCGCGTGACAATACTTTTTTTGATTTAAAAGAAGTTGTTCATATTGATTTTACTGAACCATACTGTAATTTTTTACGAAATCTTGTCCTATCAATAGCTGCAAACAATAATATTGATGTAATTAAATCCGGTACTTATGCTGCAACACAGGGACCTAGACTTGAAAGTATTGCTGAAATTACGAAATTAGAAAAAGATGGTTGTGATATTGTCGGCATGACTGGTATGCCGGAGGCAGCCTTAGCCAAAGAGCTGGATATAAGTTATGCCTGCCTTGCTGTTGTTGCTAATTTTGCGGCCGGTAAAAGTAATAGTAAAATTACCATGGATATCATCGAACAAAACTTGGTTGAAGGAATGGTGGTTGTGAAACAATTGTTAGAAATTATTATTCCAGAAGTAGAATCGTTAGAAGTTATGTAATTAATCTTGTTTTAAAACTTTGTATGGTGTTATTAACGCAATAATACTTATTACAGGATGATCAATATAATGTAATTCTTTCGAACGTAACCGTCTAGTTTGTGATATATGGAATACATTTGGTAATAAAAAATCTTCACCAAACTCATCACTAATAAACAGCTCAGTCGTTTCCTTCTTTTGTTCTTGATAACTTAAGTCTATTTTTAAGTGTAAGTAACGCGATAATATTAATTTGATGTAACCTGACAGTAGGAACCCATTTTTTATTTGATTCGTTTCAGTTGTTGTATTGTTACTATTACCGAAACTGTTAGATTGTTGTTCAGATTCATACTTACTGATCAGAGTATCTCTGTTACTGCTTAATGAGCCATCAAATTCACTATTTTTAGGAGGAATTTGATGATAAATTTTTACACTTAATGCATTTTCTTTGCTCATTCCCGGTTGACGCCATGCAGAGTGTAATAATACTTTGTGAAAATTCGATTCGTTTAAACTAGATACAATGTCATTGAGTCTGTAGGCGGTATTTTCGATGAATTGAAAAGTCAGCAGAGGATCGTATATTTCAGGTAATTCAAACGGGATTGGTTGACCTATTTGCACGTAGGTTTCTGGCTCAGGTTGTACGATATTTTTTTTCCAGAATTCGGATTGACTGTATTTTGGACGGGTATTTTCAAAAACGATAATTTCCACGTCATAATAGCGAACATCCGTTTCATCAGCAAAACTCGTTGTTATATTATTACTATTTAATATAAATAATAAAAATAGTGTTATTGTAATTAAATTGTTCATCGCTACCGTATAATGTTGTTATTCTTTATTTACCTTATTATTCAAGAATTTTAACAGATAATACCCAATTAATCTAAGATTTGGAGCACGTGATGGCAGTAAAAGAAGTACTCAGAATGGGACATCCGCTATTGAAAAGTATTGCTAAACCCGTTACAGAGTTTAACTCTAGCTTACTCGATAATCTCATTACTGATATGCTTGATACAATGGCGGCATTTGATGGCGCTGGCCTTGCAGCACCACAAATAGCAGTATCTCAGAGGGTAGTGATTTTTGGTATAGCGCATAACCCTCGTTATCCTGAAGCGGAAGCAATAGACATGACGGTATTAATTAATCCTGAAATATTGATTATTGGGAATGAAATTCAAAGTTCGTGGGAAGGGTGTCTCAGTATTCCAAATATGCGAGGTTTGGTACCACGAAATACTCAGATCAAATATTCAGGTTATGATCAAAATGGGGATAAATTTGAAGTACATGCGACTGATTTTCATGCACGTGTAGTAATGCATGAAGTTGATCATCTTGATGGTATTTTATACCCTGAACGAATAGAAAATTTAAAAGATTTTGGGTTTGAAGACCAGCTGTTTCAAGAGCAAGTTTGATTCAAATTACTTTATTTTGTGTTTAGAGCGTAATGTGTATTGTTTTAATGATTTTGGTAACTGAATATTTTCACCTAAGAGAATAATGACTTTTTCATACTCATCTTCAGCCATATTTTTTAATCGTCCAACGACTTCTTTATCTTTAAGTAACGTATTAAAATCATCGAGTAAATAAACACCATAGTGTTTACTGCTCTCAATATGGGTTAATATATCACCAGCGGATTGAGTGTGTGGTAATGTGATGTGTGACGCACCTAATCGGTGCATACCGACCTTGTCTTTCCAAAAATAGAATGCTTTGTTACTAAACCGAGTAAGCTGAGTGAATAGTTCTAATACACGTTCAATTTCGTCCGACTCAATAGTAACTAACCGATACTCCGCATCGAGCATTTGATCTAGTTGGTTTAAATAGCTCATAAGTTTCTTTAATAATAATGGTAATGCTTATTACTATAGACTGATATTGCTTGTTTCACATTTGCTAATCGTTATTTATGTGAAGTAAATCATAAAAATTTTATTTTTACTGCCTATTATGATTGACACGAGTTATTTTTCAAATCCAATTTCATTTCTTTTGAATAGGTGACTGTTTTATTACGTCCATTTCGTTTTGCTTCATATAAAGCAGTATCGGTTTTGGTAAATAATTCCTCAGCATCTTCATTATTTTCAATTTGAGCGACGCCAAGGCTGATACGAATGGGAACAGCTTTATTGTTTATCATAAAGCTTTCATTAATTACACGATGGCGTATTCTTTCTGATAATAATTCAGCTCCATCTAAATCGGTATTGGTTAATACTATGACGAATTCCTCTCCACCATAACGGAATAAAATATCACATCCTCGTATTTCATTTTCAATACACCGCGACAAACTTTTTAAAACTTTATCACCAATGGCATGACCATATTGGTCGTTAATACTCTTGAAATAATCGATATCAAGGACGATTAACGATAGCGGGGTATCGTGACGAATAGATATATCAACCTCACGTTTTAATATCTTGTCTAAAGCGCCTCGATTTTTTAAGCCTGTTAATGCATCACTATGAGCAGCTTTTAGTGCTTTTTGGTATAAGATTGAATTACGTAATGGATGAATAAGCTGACACAGTAAATTTTCTAATTTTTCTAAATGAGCTGTCGTAAAGCGTTTTTTTGAAGAAAACGTAATTTCTCCAAGGGATTGCTCTTCAATAGTTAAGTTATAACTGCAATTGTGTTTTTGACTGTCATTGAATTTTAATTCGGTACGTAACTCATCATTTTGATAATGCGCACTCTGAAAATTAACTTTTAATTTTGCAGCTTCTAAAAAATATTCCAATACTGTTTTTAATTCGAGACTACTGTGTAACATTCCAGCTAATTTTATCGTTCGTTGTAAGTCATTGATATCAATATCAAGAACTTGAGTTGCCGTCGATGCGCCGTTAAACTGTATTTTGCCGTTACTCTGGAAAAGCTGTGTAGCCATAGTCACAATACCTAATTTTAGTTTGTATGGTGTGAATTATGCTATTTTCGTGCCACGCCAGCATTATTTTCATATCCAATAAAAATCAGAGGCTTAGCAAGTGTGATATATTTAAAATTAAAGAATGTCAATATTTTGTCGCTTTGGTTTTTGCCGGGCGGCAATGTTATCGTCAGATGCAAGACAGTTATTGGCAGTTAATCACATTACCTGTAAGGTTATTGTTTTTGTCAGACATTAAGTACATGTAACTGGGCATTATCGCTTCGGGGAGCGTTAATGTTTTTGGATCTTCAGCGGGAAAGGCGCGTGCGCGCATTGCGCTTTGTACAGCCCCCGGATTGAGGGCATTAACAGAAACGGAGGTATTAGCACTAAGTTCATCAGATAATACCTCCATTAAGTTGATATTTGCTGCCTTACTTGCCGCATACGCGCCCCAATATGCCGAGCCTTTTATTCCAACAGAAGATACAGTGAAGATTATGGATGATACTGGTGCTTTACGTAATAATGGCAAACATGCTTGAGTTAACATAAATACAGCGGTTAAATTGACGTGCATTACTTTATTCCACAATTCAAGGTTAAACTGTGCAATTGGTGTGGTGCTACCCAGTATTGCCGCATTATGCAATAAGCCATCTAAATGACCAAACTCAGAATTTATTGCTTGCGCAAGTTGTTCGTAATCTTCTAATTTTGCACCTTCAAAATCAAAAGGGTAGATAGCTGCTTGTGGACTGCCTTGAGCTTCAATAGCATCATATACTGCCTCTAATTTTGATACTGTCTTGCCCATTAGAATCACGGTTGCCCCGAAACTAGCGTACGTTTTTGCAGCGACTGCGCCGATACCATCTCCTGCACCGGTAACAATAATTGTTTTATCTTTTAATTCATTAGGACTTGCTTGAAAATTTTGTGCTTGATTCATAATATTTATTTCGTTTGGGTTGAATGAGTATCAAACTCTTTAAGTTTGGTTGCAGCTAATTTACCGCTAATAATAGCGCCTTCTATTGTAGCGGGTAAATTAGTATTTGTGTAATCACCGCATAACCATAGTCCGTTAACTGGGGTTTCGTTGTGTGGTCTATAATCAGATACATTAACAATGCAGCTGAAGGTGGCTCGTTTTTCTCTTATTATTTTCGAACTTAATGGAGCAGGCCACTCAGGGAACAATTGTGCTATTTCTGATTGAACTTGTTGGATAAGGGTATCATTATCGAATTGCATGTGTGGACCATTAGCGCTAATGATTGCAGCCATTAGGCCTTTTTGGTTTGCTATTTTTCGATCAAAAAGCCATTGTAAGGTTGTTCCCCATGAGCCGATCATTGCTTGCTTCATTGTAACATCTTCTGAATATTGAAAATAAATGGTGCAAATTGGTTGATACTCGAGCTGATATAATGGTTTTATTGTATCTTGTAATTCGATATGACCCGACAGTAATTTTGCACATGCATAGGGTGGAACCGCAATAATTAAATGTTTTGTTGGAATTAATTCGCCATTAACGACAACGGCTTCAACAGCATTGTTCTTAATTACCACCTTTGATGCACGTGCAGATAGCTTAATAGTGTTACCTGCTTTTTCTAAATAATTTTTCGCAGGAATCGGTAATAAGTAACTTAGGTTTCTAGTTGTGAACAAAAAATCACTATCCTTTTTATTTCCCAGTAATGATTTTTTTAATACAGAAACAAAAACGCTTGCTGACGCATGGTTGATAGGTGTGTTCAATGTGGCAAGACAGAGCGGTTCCCATAAAGCCTTGACTAATTTAACGGGTTGTTTATACCGTAATAACAATTCGGAGACACTTATATCGGTATGTTTAAGTAGCGACTTTTTCGATAAAAAATAACTAAAATACATTACTCGGTATTTTTGCATTAGTGATAAACCAGTACAAAATAACACACCGAAAAACAAATGGAATGGTGAAGGTAAATTGTATGTATTTAGTAATAACGAATCACCTGCAGGGTTAAACATGTTTAGTGTTAGCTTCTGGCGTTTAAGGCCGTGCTGATCAGGTGTGCTGGATATTAAACGCATTAAATTTAATGTCTCGTGATATGCGCCAATTAAAATATGTTGACCATTATCTATTTCAGGTAATTTCTCGCTATCAAGTTTTACACTGCGGGCACGACCGCCCATCTGTTTTGCAGATTCATAAACAGTAACAGAGTAACCATCATTCACCAAATAACAAGCAGCACTTAACCCCGACCAGCCGCTACCAATTACTATGACTTCTTGATGTGATGTCATTTGGCCTTGGCTATATTATAATGACGTTTGTTTTCTTTTCGAACGGTTCTCCAAGCTATCCATAATTTTTTAAGTGCAGGCAGAGAAGTGCGCTTTTCAAGTACG
>VAOX01044733.1_pt1 | contig 31214 bp, 29 predicted proteins | sample 3393891 | NCBI WGS metagenome assembly VAOX01 (sample SAMN08290429, study PRJNA428436) | hydrothermal vent metagenome | isolation source: Deep-sea hydrothermal vent chimney | place: Indian Ocean: Southwest Indian Ridge | depth 2822 m m
GAAATATTAGTTGTTGAAATCATCAATAAACATGTAAACACTCTTAGCGAAAATGCGGTTAAAACGCGTCCAAGTGGTAAAGGTAACTTTATCTCTGTTACTGTCACCGTAAAAGCGGAAAGCCGAGAACAATTAGATAATATTTATCTTGAATTGACTGCTCGTGATGAAGTATTGATGGCATTATAATTTTCATTTACGATGATTAGTCCTCAAGAAAAAATCATTGTACGCAATTTAGGATTACAAAAATTTAATCCTATTTGGCATGCAATGCAAGAATTCACATATAAACGTGATACAAACACCCCCGATGAGTTGTGGTGTTTAGAGCATCCGCCTGTTTTTACTATGGGGCTAAATGGTAAAAAAGAACATTTATTAAATATTAAAAACATTCCCGTCATTAATACTGATCGGGGAGGCCAAGTAACCTATCACGCCCCCGGACAATTGATTATTTATACCTTAATAGATTTAGAGCGATTAAATATTGGTGTTAAAGATCTTGTCAATGCTATAGAAAAATCCATTATTGCTCTATTACAAAAATATGAAATTAATGCTCAAGGTAAAGAAAACGCTCCGGGTGTTTATGTTAATGGAGAAAAAATAGCCGCACTAGGATTACGTATTAAACGCCATAAAAGCTACCACGGTTTATCATTAAATATTGATATGGATTTGAGTCCTTTTCAACAAATAAACCCTTGTGGCTACAAAGGTATGGCGGTGACACAAATTAAAAATTTAAAAGCAGATACCAACACATCACAACTCCATATTGAGCTTGTCGAATATCTAAGTGGCCTTTTAGAGTACAAAAATATCACTTATGACTTAGAAAAAGTACTCTAAAGTGATAGTTTTCATACAACACTATCTTTATAGCGGAATAATTTGCTAGAGTAAGGCTAACTGCACTAACGAGAGATTAGCTTTTAAAAATATGATTCGTTACGACTTTTATCCAAAAAACAAATTAATCGTCAGCATCTTCTATGGCAATATTACCTCAGAGGAGCTGCACTCTCACATTAGTAAATTATTGGAAATAGACATCCCAGAAGGCGGCGTTCGAGGGCTTAATGTATTTTGTAAAGACTCTAAAACTAAAAATGTTAAATCGCATGATATTTTGAGTGCAGGAGAAAGAATGCGTCACGCTAATTTTAGAAAAAATAGCAGGAATGCCATTGTTACGAATTCATTACTATCTTATGGATTATCTCGTATGTATAAATTTGCTAGCGATATAATGAATTTAGATGAACTTAATATATATAAAGATAACAATATTAAAAAAGCCATAGAATGGTTGGAAATTGACGAGTTCAGTGAAGAAATATATTCCAATGTTGCTTTATGCGAACAGAGCAATTCATCCACGCAAAATTAAATAAAGAAACTAACGTCCTTCATAAAGAATTTTCCAATTATTATTATTTTTAGTTAAATATAAGCGCTTATACATTGCACCTTTGAAATTATTTGATGTGTAATTTTGATGTAATCGCACTACGGCAATTTGTTTATTATTATTTTTAGGATAAAGTAACACAGAAATTTCAGAAAGCTTGATAGATTGAAATGTTTTACTTTTTGCTAACAAGCGTTTACGTGCTGACCAACTTTTTAAATTATGCGATGAAGACCAAAAACCTTTTTCATAATGAGATAAATACTTGTCAACACTCATACTTTCCCAATCGACACGCCATGCTTCAACGGCCTGTAGCAGACTATTTCGTTCATCTTGCCATGTTGCATAATCAACCCACTCAACCTTATCGGTAATGATAACAGGCGTTAACCCTGGCTTTATTTCACTTTTAAGGGATTCTAGATCAATATTAGTAAGAACAACACAGCCTTCACTGTCTCTAGGTGGTCGGCTATAAGAGCCTTTATCTGTACCATGCAACCAAATTCCATAACCGGTTTTACCATTATGTTTATCTAACTCGTTAGGATAGTTAACAGGAAATGCACCTACACCATACTTGGCAGGTAATTTTTTTGGGCTGATCCATGAGGTAACAAAATAGACACCTTCAGGTGTCCGCAAATCACCTTTTACGTTTTTATCACCGACTAATTTTCAGGTGGTAATGTAATAATCATTTACCTCTTCAAATAACTCACCATTTTCTTTTCGCGTAAACACATATAAACGATTAGCTCGCTTATCAATCAACAATGCTTTTTTTACCGATTTACCTAACACAAGAATTTGTCTAGGCCATTTTTTTTGTTTTTTATTGCTTAATAAAGCACGCAATCTAAGTTGTGCTTCTTCACGTAAAAACTTGAGTTTCTGTTTCTGTTTATTTTCTAATGTTGGAACGATAGAAGCTAATAAAGTTGTTTGTCCAAGGTTATTTGTTTCACTAAATTTTGACAAAAGCAAATCACCTTTTAATAAATAGGCGAGTTGGAAATCGGGTACTTTTTCTATTAAGCGATCAAGTTCATCTAATGCACGCTTTAGTTTTCCAGATTTAAAATAAAGAATTGCTTTTAATAACTCAGCCTCATGATCTTTTGGATAAAGCTGTAAGCGCGTATCAAGTTTATTTAATACAGAATCTATAGTCCCTATATTAAATTCTGACGCATTTAAGTAATTGTCTTCCGCGTTAGAAATTTTAGCCAGCTGTATTTGCTCAGCGGACAAAAGAGATAAAAATAAACTTAAACACAAAAAAAGAATACTACGCATTATTAACATAATATTTTAAAGGCTCTTTTCTCGAAAAATCCGCCAACCATCGACCGTATTAAGTAAAATTACTTGTTTTTTACTCACATCATTAAAACTATTCGAACGGTATTTTTGCTTAAAATTCACAATAACTTGTTTATCCGATTGCTGTTGTATTTCAAAATCTGATAACACAACATCAATCCAGCTAGGTTTTTTTAATCGATAACGCCGTGATTGTGCCCAGCCTTTTTTAGAAAGACCATTCGATGACTTGTATTGGTTATGATAAAAGGATAAATACATGTCCACGGCTTGTGCTGACCATGCAACCGACCAGGCTTGGAGTGTTTTTTCAATATCAGAATTACTGTTTTTTGGCAAAGGCATTACTTGTTTCACTTCAAGCAAAGCCACTTTATTTTTTTCTGTTAATAGTTTTGTTTTTATTGATTTTATAGCAAGACGATTGTTTACCTTTGTATTTTGTTGCAATGCGAGGGGCGAGATAGATAGTTCAGATGATTTTAAATCTATTTGTAGTGCTTTGCTGTATGCATCCCTTGCCATAGCAACATTAATCGCGGCTAAGCTTTCATATAAAGCTGCATAACCTTTATGGGCATGTAAACCTTTTTCGAGCATCTGCTTTGCTAGTTTAATTTTTTTCTGTTTTAAATAAAGAGCAGCAAGATTATTATATGCCTCAGGAATTTGTGGTTTTTTTAAAATAATCGCTTTGTACAAGCTTATTGCTTCTGAAATATTGCCCTCAGCGGTTAAACGTTGTGCCTCTGAGAATTCTTCAATAAGTTGCGTTGAATTTATAGCAAAGGCAAACTGACTATTGAATAGGAATATGAATGGGACAATAAATCGAGTGGCATTTCGTAACATTTAAAATATATCCCAACTATTAAAAAAAAATCAACCCTGATTATAACAAGCTATATAAAAGGTACAAATCGAAATTAACCCAATTATTCTATTATGACAGTGTTTTTTGATACTCCAAACGTTCCATCAAATAACATAAACAATCTTGGCGTATTATTTTCTCATCCAAAGTCAACATTGACAGCATAAGAGGCACGGAAAATCTCAATACACCCTTTTCACAAACAAAATAATCATCAATAACATCTTTTCCCTCTTCATTTATAGCTTCCAAACATACCCTGCTCACCTTGCAGTTGAGGTGAGCTAAAATTGTCCCTGATGGTAACTCTTGGAAATTTAAGCGATCCATATTGCTGATAAAATTAAGTTCCGCGCTGGGCTTATCTACTCCGAAATCAACACCTTCAAGCACTTTTACTGTTGCCACCGTATGAAAAATATCGATGTCATTCTTCGCAACCTCATGTGCTGGAAAATGCTGTAAATGTAAGCAAGCATGAATAAATTCTTTTGCGTGTTCCTTACCCTTGCTATCTTCTGCTTTTCCACACTCAATCGTCGTTGCTGGACATAATTCTGATAAAGCTAAGGATAAAACACTGTCTGGATGTCTAAAATACACTACTGTGCGGCTAAACAAGGTAGCAAGATGTAAAAATGAAGAATTTAACTCATTTATACAAGCATAATGTGGATTAATTCCGGTGTTATTGTGAATATCTAACGCGGCAAATAATGTAACGGAAGAAAGCTCTTTTAATAATTCTTGTGCGACTTTTCCTTCTGCTGAGTCAGTGTGTTTTTTCCAGATTCGATTATAGTCCTGCTGACCATTCAGCACTCGAAGACCTTCGGCAGCGGCAGCCACATTACCAATAAAAATATATAGCGAACGAGCTAATATTCCGGCTTTATTTTCTGCTAATAATTCACGAATCGCATCCCAACCGGTTGTTTCATTACCATGCAATAACACAGAAACAAACAACACATCCTTACGTTCGCCTTGTAATCGAATTAAGGTGGGGCCAGATAATTGATGTTGTAATTCACTGGCTTTAAGCTGCAATAAACCTTCTGGTAATTCATCTAAAATTGTTAAATTTAAAGAGTTTTTATCTACTTTTTGGCAATTCCATAAATGCACCGGCTCACCGCTATTTTGATTTAGGATGTATGCCTTGGTTAATGCAATCATGTCCTTACCCTGTTTTTCAATGAATAGACGTTGCCATGTCGCTCCATTTTGCCCTGATTGCACTCGCTCATAAATAATGCCTAAATATTTGTCCCTATCTTCAGTGTTAATACCTAATATGTCTAAACCTCGATAAGCAAGAGGTAATAGTTCATTGAGGATCAGTTCACGCGCATTAACATCTTTACCGTTAATCCAACGTTGCGAACTGCGTAAACCTAATTTTGCTGCTGCATAAAAATTATCACGCACAAAGCTATATGGAATATCTTTTTCAATGGGCTCATCAAGAGCGGCTAAGCCTGTTACCGCACCATAATAAAATGCTGCATTTGCAATCGCATCAACTATTGTTGGTCCCGCCGGAACAACACGCTGTTCAATTCTTAAATGTGGCGTACCGTCACCATCAAAACCAATTAAAGGTCTATTCCATCGCCAAATAGTGCCATTGTGTAAGCGTAAATGCGCTAACGGCTCATTATTATCAAGTTCAACAGGTAGCAATATAGGATAATGCTCAAGATTTTCTTTAAAACATTCAAATAATGAGTCTCGAATATAACCATCACCAAATGTAACGCGTTTTATTGGTCCAAAAATTGCACCATCATAACCGCCAACAGAAACCGCTTGTTCAAAAATAGGTATGCGTGTTTCATCCCAAAGATCTTTACCAAATAAGTAGGGCGAGTTTGCACTTAAAGCTAACAACGGACCGGTAATCACGGTGCTTGCATTAAATAAGCGCACCGCATTATCTAAACCAACCTGAAGATGAATTTGGAATGATGTTGCAGCCGCTTCCATCATCACATCACGGTGGGTTACACGAAAATGTTCTACTCCGTTAATTTCAAAAACCAACGGTTTGCCTTTTCGTTGATGCAAAACTTCACGATTTAAAGCGCGGTAGCGTTCCATTTTAGACATATTTGCAAGATTCAGAACATCATTATCTAACGTAGGTAAAATGCCACACATGACAATGTCACTTTGAAAGCTAGCGGCAATTTTTTTACATTTTTTCCAGGTTAAATCCAGCTCATTTTGCATACGTGACAGAGCATCTCCCTCTAAATTACAAGGTGTGCTATTTAATTCAACATTAAAATTGGCAAGCTCTGGGCTTGCGAGAGGACTGTTAAGTTTGTTAAGAAAAGCATCGTTAATCGAGGCGGGATAGAGCTCTTCATCAATCAGCCAAGATTCTAATTCAAATCCCGCACGGGGCACGGCTGAAAATTTTTTTTCTTTAAACCATAATTCGAGCAATGCTGTTTCTTCTTTTAAAGAACGCTTAAACAGTTCGAAATCAGCATCAGTAAAACTGCTAGTACGAATTTCTTCACCCATTTTTAATCCTTTAATTGATAATAATGTGCTCAGTTACTCTTTTAAGTATAGATCAAGCTCGGCTAATCTTTCTGGTGTTCCAATATCATGCCAAACACCTTGGTATAACTCTCCTTTTACCTGATTTTCATCCATTGCTTTACGTAAAACGGGAGCAAGCGCTAATTTTCCACTCGAGTAAGACGTAAATAAATCAGGGTGATAAATTCCTATGCCACTGAATGTTTTTTTATCTTCACCCTTTTGTTTAACCTGTCCCGAAAAATTTAAGCAAAAGTCTCCTTCAAGATGATGTTCAGGATTATTCACTAAAATCAAATATGCCAAAGATGGGATAGAGTGAGGCAGTGTTGAAAAATCATAATCACAAAAAATATCACCATTGATCACAATAAAAGGGTCATCACCTAACAGAGGTAAAGCATTAAGAATGCCTCCCGCTGTTTCCAAGGCTTCTTTTTCTGCTGAGTATTGGATATTTAAACCATAACGCGAACCATTACCTAATGCTTGTTCAATGCTTTTTCCTAACCATGCGTGGTTAATAATAACCTCGGTGATTTTTGCTTGTTTCAGCTTTTCAAGATGGTACTCAATGAGCATTTTACCGCCCACCTTTAATAACGGCTTAGGAAGAGTATCCGTTAACGGACGCATTCGCTCACCTCGTCCTGCCGCTAAAATCATTGCCTTCAAAGTATTTCACCTAGCATTTTATGTAGTCCTTTGAACTCAGGATAACGCTCAACCACATCAAAAATATACTCCATAGTGCGAGGTATATCTTTAAGGTAGCCTGTTTTACCATCACGATGCTTTAACCGAGAAAAAATTCCGGCAACTTTTAAGTGACGTTGCAAGCCCATTAAATCAAACCAACGTAAAAATTGCTCAAAACTCACATTTTCAATAATACCCGCTGATAGTGCTTTAGCATGAAAATATTCCACCCACGCTTCTACCTTTTCTCTTGGCCAATCAATATAGCTATCTTTCAGTAACGAGACTAAATCATATGTAACGGCACCGATTACTGCGTCTTGAAAATCTATCACTCCAGGTGTTTGGGGATTTTCTTTATTCACCATAAGATTACGTGAATGATAATCGCGATGAACACAAACTTGAGGCTGTACAAGCGCGTTATGAATAAGTATCTCAAAGGCTTCTTTTAGTACTGTTTCTTGTTCTACAGACAAAGTGATATTGAGTTGTTTTTTACAATACCAATCTGGGAATAAATTAAGTTCGTTACGCAATAATGCTTCATCATAGAAAGGCAAATCAGCAACAGAATTTGACTGCAATAATAAAAGCGTATTCATTGCAGAAAGGTACATTTCATCGACTGTGTTATTATTTAATTCAGACAAAAATACGCTGCTGCCTAAATCATTTAGTAATAAAAAGCCTTGCTGGAGATCTTGGTATAAAATTTGGGGCACATTTAAACCATGCTTGAGCAGTAAATTGGCAATACGAATAAAAGGCCTGCAATCTTCTTTTTCTGGCGGCGCGTCCATCACAATATAGCTGGTCTGCGCGTCGGTAATACGAAAATAACGACGAAAACTGGCATCTGCTGAGGCGGGAACAATCGAGTCATATGCTATTGCCTGCTCATTTAACCAATGTTTCAGTTGTTCTAATCGTTGATCCACTTTACTCTCCTATTAAAAGCTATAGTATACATTTATAAAATAAAGTCTAAAGCATGAAAACTAGCGCAATAAAAAAAAATAAACCCAGAAAAAAGCATTTTGAACTGCTCGATGTGTATCGTGGCTTTGCCATTTTTCTCATGTTTGTTTATCACTTTAGTTATGATCTGAATTATTACGGATTCATTCAACAACACTTTACCCAAGATCCATTTTGGACATCATTTCGAACACTTATCGTGACATTATTCTTAATAATAATGGGAATAAGCTTATACCTTGCTAGCTATCAGGGTTTACAAAAAAAACACTTTAAACGACGTTTGTTGCTACTGCTTTTTTATGCATCATTAGTGAGTATTGGTAGTTGGATTATGTTTCCAAAAGCCATGATTTTATTTGGCATACTGCATTTTATTGCCGCAGCGAGTATTTTGGGATTGCTATTTATTCGTTTAGGAAAGATAAACTTAATTTTAGGATTTATTCTGATTGTTGTTAGCCAAAACTTTAGTTTTGCAATTTTTGATCAGCCTGCCTTGCAATGGTTTGGGCTAACGACAAAACTGCCTTTTGCGGTCGATTATGTCCCTCTCTTACCTTGGTTTGGCGTTGTTTTAATCGGTATTTACTTGGGCGATTATTTATCACAACAGCCCACCAAACCATTTATAAATAATTTGAAAAAATGGAATAGTGTACACCCCATTAATAAATTATTGGCACTAGCAGGTCGCCACAGCTTACATATTTATATACTGCATCAACCCCTATTTCTCGGAATTCTCTATATAATAAAGAAAATAATTACTTGAAATTAACTTAGCAAGCCAAATCCACTGTGAAAAAACACGTTATTCTCATTGTCTCTACCTTGTTGCCATTACCGCTGCTTGCTGCAGAAACATCTATTTGCCCAAAAGAAATTTTACCACATTCAAACAAAGATATATTTTCTGCTGATGGAAAAACACATTTACAATCTGATAATGTCACCTTTAATGAAAAGGGCACATCTCGTTTTAGTGGTCATGTTGTTATTCAACAAAAACAACGGCGCATAGAGACAGATCAAGCTGACTATACAAAAACAAGTGAACAGTTATATGCTAAAGGAAATGTGAACCTTATAACCGACAGTATTGAAATTAAAAGTGACTCCGCTAATTTTAATTTAAAATCGAATCACGCAATATTGAAACAATCGAAATACAAAATGTTAACTAGCCCTGCTCGAGGGCAAGCAGATGAAATCGAAATACAAAATGGAGAAAAAAGTACAACTCAATTAAGTAATGCAACCTATACAACCTGCCCCGAAGGTAATAGCGATTGGTTATTAAGTGCAAACAAAATCTCTTTCGATAAAGATACAAGACAAGGCCATGCCAGCAATGTTGTAATACGATTTAAAGATGTGCCTTTTTTTTATTTTCCTTACATGCGTTTTCCTTTAGGTGAAGAACGATTATCTGGTTTTTTATTTCCCTCTTTTAGTAACTCTAAATTACACGGCACAGAAATTGTAGTTCCTTATTATTGGGATATACATCCTCAGCTTGATGCAACCATTACCCCCCGATTTATGTCTAAGCGTGGAACACTTTTAGAAAATAATTTTCGTTATTTAACAAAAAATACACAAGGCACATTATCTATAGATTATTTAAATAACGATAAAGTTTTCAAGGATGATCGCAAACGCCTGAAATGGAAACATCAATCTGCCCCTGGTTTAGGCTGGCAAACAAAAGTTGAGTACAACTCCGTTTCAGACGTTCAATACCTGACTGACTTCGGAAAAAATTTAAACAGTACCAGCAGCACGTACTTAACTCGTGCAGCAGATATAAGTTATAGCAGTACAAACTGGTTACTTAACGTTAAAGCTGAAGATAATCAAATATTAAGCGGAGCTAACCCCTATATACGCTTGCCACAAATAACCTTAAATTCGCGTTTTTCTCAAAAAGCGAATGCATTTAATTATAGTTTGCAAACAGAAGCCGTCCGATTTGATCATGTTGAAAATAAGGTGGTCGGCGAACGAATACATATAAAACCAGAAATCTCTTACCCTTTACGCTCTGCAGCAGGTTTTCTTGAACCTAAACTCTCGCTGCAATATACGAATTACGCACTTAAACAAACCACAGGGGGGAAAAATATTTCCCGAACTATTCCAACCTTTAGTTTAAATAGTGGTTTATTTTTTGAACGCGACAGTAATTTTTTTAATAATAACTACACTCAAACTCTTGAGCCTCAGTTGTTTTATGTTTATGTCCCGTATCAAAATCAATCTGCTTTGCCCGTTTTTGATACCTCAAGCTATGCCTTTAATATTAACCAATCTTTTATTGATTATCGTTTTAACGGGATAGATCGGATTGGTGATGACAACCGCTTAACCACTGCTTTAGCAACACGTTTTATAAACCAGAAAAGTGGTAAAGAAGTATTTATGGCAAGGGTTGGACAAATTTATTATTTTACTGATCGAAAAGTTCAATTACCGAGTGTAGCAACCGAAACCAATAGTCAATCTCATTTAATTGCTGAATTTAAAGCACAGCCAGCCAACTGGAACCTGTCTTCACAGCTTGAGTGGGATCCTGTTTCAAAAACCAATGTAACAAGTAGCAGCCAACTCGGTTACCAACTTAAATCATTCAATTTAAATTTAGCCCATCGATATCAACGCAATGCTCTTGAAACACAAGAATTGAACCTGAATTGGGAAATCAATGCTCGTTGGAAATTACGAACATCACAACTTTACGATGTTCGTAATAAGCATATCGTTCAAAATTTATTTTCTCTGAATTATGAAAGCTGCTGTTGGGCTCTAAATTTCACGACTAAAGAACGCTACCTGAGTAATTCACAAATTGATCGAGGGATTTACCTCGAACTCGTTCTCAAAGGGCTAGGTGGGTTTGGTATCAAACAATAAACTTCTCTCTTTGCAAGCATGGGTATGTCGCTCAAATTCTGGTACAATTTGCCGCTATTAATTAGGTTTTAAAGCTTTTTAGACTTCAGGATTCGGCTCATGCGTCAACTTTCATATATCGGTATATTTTTTCTACTTTTTTCGAGTACTCAGCTTGCTGCAAAGCCTGAGGTTGTTTTACTCGATAAAATTATCGCTATCGTCGATGATAATATTATCACTCAAATTGAGCTAAATAACCGTGTTCAGCGTATTACACAGCAGCTCAAGCAACGTGGTAATCGCCTCCCTCCAACCGAAATCCTTCGCAAACAGGTATTAGAACGACTTATACTCGAAAAACTCCAGCTAGAATTGGCAAAAAAAACAGGAATCCGCATTAATGACGAAATGCTTAATCGTGTCATTACAAATATAGCAAAAGAAAATCGTCTTACAATGGAGCAATTTCGCGGTGTATTAGCCAAAGATGGCTTTGCTTTTAGTGATTTCCGTGAAAATATTCGGCGTGAAATCACAATTACTCGACTACGGAAAACGCGTGTAGAAAATAACATTAGTATTTCTGAACAAGAAATTAACAATTTTCTCAATCAATCATCAAACGGAAAATCAGATCAAGAATATCGATTAAGCCATATCTTAATTGCAACACCAGAAGCCGCAACGCCAAAACAAATTGATGAAGCACGTACTAAAGCAAAAAAAATAATTGATAACATAAAAAAAGGGGCAGACTTTTCTCAACAAGCCATTTCATTTTCTAATGATGAGCTTGCATTAAAAGGGGGTGATTTAGGTTGGCGTAAATCAGCTCAATTGCCCTCCTTCTTTACTTCTGAGATCAGTAAAATGAGCAAAAATGAAGTAAAAGGCCCTCTACAAAGTGCTAGCGGCTTCCACATCATTAAATTGAATGACCAGCGTAGCAATAAACAAAAACATATTATCAAACAAACAATGGCGCGACATATTTTAATTCGTCCAACACAAGTATTGAGTCGTGAAGACGCACGCTTAAAATTAGAAGGCATTTTACAACGCATTAAAAATGGTAAAGATTTTGCCAGTATGGCGCGAGCGAGCTCAGACGATAAAGCCGCGGCCGCAGAAGGTGGAAGTCTAGGTTGGGTTAGCCCCGGTACAATGGTACCTGCCTTTGAAGAAGAAATGAATAAACTAAAGCCGGGGGAAATTAGCAAACCTTTTTTAACTCAATTCGGTTGGCATATTGTACAAGTATTATCTCGCCGCAAATATGATAATACTGAAAAATTTCAACGCAGTCAGGCTATTAAACTTATACGAAAACGCAAAACCGAAGAAGCCGTTCAAGACTGGTTACGTCGTATACGTGCCGAAGCTTATGTTGATTATCGAAGTAATAAATAATGACTATGAAACATTATAAAATTAAATGCGCTTAGTCATCACACCGGGTGAACCCGCTGGGATTGGTCCCGATCTCATTATTCAACATATCCAAACAGCACATCACTATGAGTTAGTTTGTATAGCTGATCCTATCATGCTGCAACAACGTGCTAAAAAATTAGGCTTGCCTATTAACATTCTCACGTATGAAGAAAATAAATATAAACAACAAACAGCAGGTAACCTAACCGTATTAAATGAACCACTAAATAATCCTAACGTTTGTGGTGCCGCGGATAAAACAAATGCACAAAGCCAACTTAACGCATTAAAAATAGCGGTTACAGGTTGTCTTAATAAAGAATTTTCTGCCCTCATTACCGGCCCTATGCATAAAGGTATTATTAATGATGCCGGTATTTCTTTTACTGGGCATACCGAATACCTTGCCGAACTCACTCATACAAAAAAAGTAGTGATGATGTTAGCTGCGCCCAACCCACAAATAAACAATCAGCTTCGTGTTGCACTAGCGACCACACACTTACCTTTATCAAAAGTGAGTCAAGCTATCACTCAAAAAAGCTTAAAAGAGATTATTACTATTTTAGATGATAATCTAAAAAAATATTTTTCTATTAATAAACCCCATATTTTAATTTGCGGCCTTAACCCTCATGCAGGTGAAGATGGGCACTTAGGAACAGAAGAAATTGAAACCATCACTCCGGTGATAAATGAACTTAAACATGCTGGGCTAAATTTAAAAGGCCCCTTACCTGCGGATACCTTATTCACACAACATTATCTTAAAGAAGCAGATGCTGTACTTGCGATGTATCATGATCAAGGATTACCTGTGCTAAAACACGTGGGCTTTGGCCATGCCGTTAACATTACTTTAGGCTTACCTATTATTCGCACCTCTGTTGATCATGGAACCGCTTTTGATCTTGCCGGGACAGGCAAAGCAAATATTGGAAGTTTAAAAACGGCATTAAATATGGCAATTACCATGGCAGAATCATCACAGGTGAAACAAAATTATGTCGCATAAGCCTCGCAAACGTTTTGGACAAAATTTTTTACACGACAAAATGGTGATACAACGTATTGTTAACAGTATAAATCCACGGCAAGATGATCACATCGTTGAGATCGGCCCCGGTGAAGGCGCTTTGACTGAGTTAGTCTTAGATAAAATAGGTTCGATGGATGTAGTGGAGCTTGATCGAGATTTAATTCCTTTGCTTAAAATACGTTTTGTTATGGAAGATGGTTTGCGCATACATCAAGCGGATGCTTTAAAATTTAACTTTTGCCAGTTAAAAAATAATGAAAAAAAATTACGTATTATCGGTAACCTTCCCTATAATATTTCAACACCATTATTGTTTCACCTATTCGATGAAAGTCACTGTATTCAAGATATGCATTTTATGTTGCAAAAAGAAGTGGTCGATCGCATTGTCGCCAAAGCAGGAGATAAAAGTTATGGGCGACTGAGTATTATGTTGCAATATTTTTGCCGTGCGGAATATGTCTTCACAGTAAAACCTGGGGCATTTCGGCCAGCCCCCAAAGTTGATTCAGCCATTGTACGTTTAGTTCCGCATGAAAAACCACCTGTTGATATTAATGATTTTGAGGCTTTTTCAAAACTTGTTAATTATAGCTTCACTCTTCGTCGTAAAACCTTGCGCAACATTTTAAAAGGCCAATTAAATTCTGAACAAATAATAGCTCTCGGCATAGAACCTACTATTCGTCCAGAACGCCTTTCTTTAGAGGATTTTACAAAACTTGCTAACGCGATAGCTATTTAAATTATTTTAAGGAAAGATGTTTCTTTACTATAGCTATGATAGCCTACAGTAAAATTAAAAAACCTCGCTATAACAATCACTCTTACAGAGAAATTTAAAAAAATGAAATATATTATCGCCTCATTATTAATGTTTTTTTCAATTCATTCTTATGCAAGTCAAAATGCCACCACCAACACGGGTGACATTGTTATATTAAATGACGACGGGACATGGTCTTATGTTTCAAAAGAAAACGATGTGGAAAATTCAGAAGCGATAGAATTAAACTCTCTAAAATTTTCGAAACCAAAAAACTCTACCTTTCTATTAAAAAGTACTAGGAATGATACTGCCGTTTGGATCAATCCTAAAAAATGGTATTTTAAAAAATCAAATTCAACCAGAGCGACAGAATATAAACTTAGATTAAAAAATAAAAGTTTATATGCAATGATGATTACTGAAGAAATAGAATTGCCTCTTGAAACCATTATGGAAGCAGCACTCAATAATGCACGAAATGCAGCACCTAATTCAAAAATAATAAAAAAAGAATACCGCATGGTTAATGGTAAAAAGGTGTTGTATATGGAAATTACCGGCTCTTTAAAGAAAGTAAACTTTACCTATATTAGTTATAATTTTTCTAATTCATCTGGCTCGACACAATTAGTCACTTACACAGCAAATAATTTAATAAAGAAATATCAACCTGACATCTATCAACTTCTTAATGGACTAGTAACTCAATAATAAAATGAGTTTCGAAAAACAGAATATAATTATTTATTAATATCTTATTTATATACTCATTATTTACACGTCAAATAAATAATCTATATCACATCATCATTTATATGTAACTTTAGTTACATAACATTTTCTAATTTAACGTTCTAATGTGACTCAGGTCACACCACATACATAATAAAATCCTGACATATCATTAAACCTAATATGTTGTTATTGTAATAAACATCGGTTAAATCTATTTGCTTAACTCTAACCTGTTAGAAATAAGTTAAAGGGAGAATAATTATACGGATTTACTAAACTACATTTACAAACACCTTGTTTTTAGCTGTTCTAGTTCTTGCTGTTCCCACTCGATTTTTGGTGATAAGAACTTGGTAAAACAAAAATAATTATATTACCAAAGGGGATCACTATGAAATACATGTTACGTGTGCTTGCTATAGTATTTGTCTCACTATATGCATCAATAAGTTTTAGTGCCGGCTTTACGCCACTAAAAGCGCATCACTGGAATGAAAGTGCTGTAAGAAAAGTTTTACATACCTTTACGTTTGGTGGATTTGCTACAGACCAACAAATTCACCAATGGGCACACATGCCCGCTAGAGATGCTATCTCTGAAATATTAACGTTTGAACCCATTAATTCTAAACTTTCTCCAGGCGAAGATGCTTCTGAAAACTTTGCGGGAAGCCTAAAGTCATTACAAGAATATTGGGGGAAACAATTAAATACCAGTCCAGTTAACCAAGACAAATGGCGCCAGTATTCATTTCTTACAACCAGAGCAGATGGAACCACAACTGGCCTCAGCACCCAAAACCTTAAAAATACTTGGATGCAAGCAACAAACACGCGAGGTATAAATCCTTTCTTACATAAAGTTGGCTTATACCTGACTAATTATAATATGTCGATCCGTGTATCCAAAACTCGCGCGGCAGTATTTAGAAAATTCTATGATCAAGTCTTAGTTGACTTAGCTCGCTCGGGTAGAGGTGAAATTAATTTTTTTGATGTTCTTGCCAACGGTGCTTCAACCGCTGCTGTCTCTCGAGCTTACCGCCATATGTACAATCGTTATGTTAATAACCGTTTTTATGGTAATGATGATTTTGCTCGTGAGTTCCATCAGCTATTTTTCAAAATACAAGGTGTAACTGAAACAGGAACAACAGAAAAACCCGGTCAGGCTTACCACGAAAATATTACTATTGAGCATACCGCATGGTTACTCACTGGTATGAATTTGACTCGCCAAGATGGCGCATTTGGTTCCACAGATCGTAATGACTGGTTATTATTTCCTATCGATTTTTATAGCACAAATAATGTCTATAACCACCATAAACCCTGCTTAGAAATTTATAACTCAGCCTTACAAACAGCAAATATTTGTGGTGCAACAGCAAAAGACAAGCTCTTCAACCTTGCTCAAGTTGCCGGTTATCATCAAGAAAGTTTGAGTAACATGCCAATAGCAATTATTGATTATTTTGCTGACGATAATATTAGTGATACTAAAAAATCCATTATTCGCCAAGCATGGATAGAGCAAGAACCTAAAGATTTACTTTCTTTTTTACAATCTTATGCAATATCAAAAACATTCCATCAGAAAGGCACATTCAAATATCATAATGCCTTTGATAGAAATTTGATTGTACAAAACAAAAACACGTTGTCTAACGAAGAAAGTTTTTCACGTAAAAGAAGTATATTTGGCCAGATGAGAATAGAAGGAGCTGAGGTATTTCATCCAACACATGATGTGTTTGGTGGTCAAACCGGTTTACAAGCTGCGAATAATCCAAATATTTTTAAAGCTGCATATACTCGAAATGTAGTAACACCTAATGTTTTAGGTGAAGTCGAGCGAACTTATACAGATGCTGCAGGGAATATAAAAATTTGGAGTAAAAACTGGGGAAGTATAGCGCCATACAGAAGCGGTGCTTTCCATGTTAAACACGTTGCAGCATGGTTGTGGGAACGTTTCATAGCGGATGACGAAATTAACTTTGATGTGCAAGCTAAAGCTCAGATTTATGCCATGTTAGCCAAGGGAGTAGATTTTGGTTATCTCGCGAGTATCACCTATCCAGGAGTTTACACTGCAAATCAATCGTTCACCTCAGCTGAAATAGATAACACACCTGATTTACATACGCTTTACCATACTATCAAAAATGGGATTATTGATTTAGAAAATATTGATCCAGTAATAAGGAAGCAAGCCAATAATAATATTGGTTTAGCTGTTAATTTTATTACTGCAACACCTTATATGTTTGCGCTGGAGGGGAAATAAAATGAAAAGAAGAGATTTTATTAAAAATATATTTTATACAAGTTCGGCAGCAACTATTACGGGTACAGCCTCAATGGTACCTTTTAGTAATGCATATGCAGACAAGCGCTACGGAGAATTTTTTGCCCGCACACTTGTCGATGTTATGTTATTAGGCGGCGCTGATTTACGTTATATGCTCGTACCCCATCCAGATGAAGCAACGACTAAAACCTATGCTACAAAATTCTGGGAAAAAAGAAAAAGCCTTTACAATACTTATGACAATGTAAATAAAGTCACACGTAAATATGCTAGTTACGCTGATGTTTGGAATGGTGACAGTACCCAACCCGTACTTACTCCACAATATGATATGGCCGAATATAACGGTTTTAAATTTGGTTTCCATAAAAAAGCAAACTGGTTGAAAAATGAATTTGTTAAAGGCAATGTTGCTATTGTTTGTAATGTTTACGGCTCGACTAACCGCCGCCATGACCATTCACAATTAATTATGCATACGGGTGATCCAACAACCAACCAATTTGTTTATGACCGTGATGGCTGGGGTGGGCGCTTAGCGGGTGTTATTGGTGCAAATGCTAATGTTGTTCCAGTGAGCTCCGGTGTTCCTCCTTTTGCAAATACAACAAATGCCAGTAATCGACTTGATCAAGTTGTACATGTAAAAGATAGTCGAAATTTTGCTTTACCTAGTGGAAATGCAAACCCAACATCGGCACAAAGTATTCTTGGTCGCTCACTTAAAGCCTATTATGAAAAACATGGGGCTGAAATTGATGCCAAAATAGCAAGCGGTGAACTACCCGCAAACTGGCCTTACAAAAAGTTTTTACAACATGAGCGTTCTATTCGAAACTTTGGTGATGCCTTTAAATCTCGTTTAGATTCGGTATTACCTAATCCTTTATACGCTTTCACTTTACTATCAAGAAGAATTAAAAATAAAAGCTTTGGACTACAGTGTCGCAATCTTTTTGAAAGCATCATCGGCTCTGACATTTTAAAATTAAGAGCTGCTTATATGGAACATACAAGCTGGGATACCCATCATTCAGAAAAAGCACGTTTAGAAAATAACCTTTCTGATGTATTTGGATCAAACGGTGGATTGTCCACACTACAAAAAGAACTTCGAAATATTGACGGGGCAAATGAAAGTCTCGTCTATGTGTTCACTTCAGATTTTGGACGACAAATATCTGCTAATGGGGCAAATGGAACCGATCATGGTGAGGGTACTTACATGATCCTCGTTGGCGAAGAAGTCAATGGCGGTGTTTACGGTGAAATGTTTCCGCAATCCGAGCTTACTCTAAACAATAAAAATCAAACTCGCTTTGATATTCAAGGTGCAGATATTGAAGGGAAAACATCTTTTGAGCACGTACTCTCTAAAGCCTGTGATTGGGTGCAGACAGGTTCAGGCTCAAGCGTCTTTCCTGTTATGCAACCAAGCAGCACCTTGCCTCCACTTGAAGCAAATGTTGATTTAGCAACATTATTTAATCCAGGCTACCAAATTAAGGGAGAAGTTAAAGTTGGAACGACAACACGTCACCTTCGTGGTGTAACCATTACTGCTGCAAACCAAGTGGGAGTAACAAAAACAACACGCACCAATGGCTTTGAGCACTATGATATTACCGGTGTATCGAGTGATGTATATCTAGTCACACCCACTAAAAATTACTTCACCTTTAATCCAGCTTCACAATTAGTTAATGTGAACACGAGCGATGTTATCGGTATAAATTTTAGTGCAATACCACAACTGCATATTTCTAGCATTTATTATAATGCGCCATACTGGGGAGATAAAACGAAAAAATTAGTCCTTATGGGCGGCTATAATTTTGTTCCCGGTAAAACGCAGTACAGTATTGGTGGTGTCGCACCGTTAAGCATTGGCAGTGAATCGAGTAATTATGTTTGGTTATTTTTCCCTTTATCGGTTACTAGCGGAAAAATTCTGATTACAACCCCAACAGAAAATTATACTCATCCTGTTTTATACGAAAACCTTAAATAAGAGCAGTGGACGCCTCTTTCCTCTATTTTGGAAAGAGGCGAAGCCTCTTTTTTGTGAATTTCAGCACATAGACGACCTTTTCCTCTTCAAAATATCTTGATTTAGCCGCTATTAATATACGATGACTATTGCTGCATTTATTAATGATGAATTTTGAAGCTAATCCACAGTCCCTGCTTACCTTTCGAGTTGGTCCCGTGCTTTGCTGTGCGCCAAGCTTTCCTGTTCGTAGTATTATCACGCCGCCAAAAATGACTCACCCTCCCGGCAGCAATACCTCACAACCAGGAATATTTAAACATGGCTCACACATTGTAAAAGTTTTAGATTTACGACAAAAATTTGGTATAGAGCAATCAGAACACGTTAAACCAGGCAACTTAATTATTACCCTTCTCGAAAAAGACAGTTTTGCTTTTTGGGTTGATCAAATTCTTGATGTGTTTGATTTTCCAACTGAAGGATGGGGTAACTTACCAGCGGCCATTCCTCGAGGAATTTTTAGTCGAACGCTATTATTAAATAACAAAATCCACCTTTATTCTGAATTTGAGAAACTTGCAACAATTCATGACCTTGATTACCTCAAACATTATATTCAACAACTTACCCAACAAGAACAGTCTAAAAAAACAGATGGACATACTAAGAATAATTTGTCTGAAAAAAACTCATTAGAAACAAACAAGATAACATCTGAGGTTTTCAAAAAAGTAACAGAACAAAATGTACTCTCAACAGAAACACCTATTACAAACAAAGTAACTTCAGAGATAGAATGTGTAAAAAAAGATGTTGTTTTGAAACCGCTTATTTCTCCTGAAAAAGAAAACATTAAGAAAGTAGACTCTATAACATCTGAATCTGAAAAAATAAAACCGCATATTTCTTCTGTAATTAAAAAACCAGTTACTCGTCCTTCATTAAACATTAATGAAAATAGTACTATACCATTAGAAAAAACATCTACAATAAACACCAGACCATTTCATTTAAAAACTTCTTCACCAGAAAAACGCCAACCTTCAAGTTTTATTAATGAAAATCATGCTAAGAAATCTAATGCAGTTAAATCTCAAGACAAAACTAAAGAATTAACAGATTATTCTCAAACGACCATCGAAAACAACGAAGAAAATTCCTTTTTACCGACTGCATTATTTTTATTGTTTTTATTTATTCCGATTGCTGCTGGATTATATTTTTTATTCCCTAAAGCAGACAAAACTCAATTTGGGAACAATAATATTACCGCCAACTTCAACTCGACAAACATTAAAAATACAACCTATGAAGATATTCCTCAAATAGAAAAAGAGTATGAAACAGATAAAACAATGGATACTCAAAAAGTAGAAAATAAATATTTTGAAATACAGCAAGCTGAAGATGAAAACATTTCATTAGAAGATGATTTATCTAATCAAAATATTGAATCTAGTCAAAATCTCCCCCCGAATAAGAATATAGGAAATGAAACTCCCCCCCCCCTAACTAAGGAAGACTACCGCGCAGAAATCATCCAAGACAATAATGAAATCACTATTACATTACATCAACCTATCACTGAAAATGTCTCGCAGGAAAATGAAACAGTCCAAGCAAAACCCACTAAAGAGGAGAAAAAAGCCGCATTAGCCGATAACAACGTCTCGCCACCACTCTCTGATTTAGTCGCATCCGTTCCCCCTAAGGTTACAATTGAGACTCAACCTATCAAAGAACGCACTCCTAGCAAACTAGTCATTAAAGAAGTGGTTCATATCGTCGTAAAAGGCGATACCTTATGGGCAATAGCAAAAAAATACGTTAATGATCCTTTTCTCTATCCAGAGCTCGCACGATTAAGTAACATTAAAAATCCACATCGTATTTATCCGGGTAACCGCGTGCGAATACGGTTTATTAAATATTAATTCACTCAAAACTGAGGAAAAGAGGAAAGTCTCATGCTAAATGTGGCTGATTTACCCCCGCATGCATTACAAAACCTACTCACTCCCTACGGCATTCTTCTTGAAGTTGTCTCCAATTCAGCCCCTATTCCAGGTAGTTTTTGGGGTGATTCTGAGGCAGGGATAATTAAGAATACGCTTTATGTCTGGCCAGAAACCCCCGTACATTCAGCGTTACACGAAGCCTGTCACTATATCTGTCTAGATTCCGCACGCCGGAATGCACTCGATACTGACGCAGGGGGCGACTATGATGAAGAAAATGCCGTTTGCTACCTGCAAATTCTCCTTAGCGCTAAACTTTCTGGATGTTCTGCCGATATATTAATGCAGAACATGGACAGTTGGGGTTACAGCTTTCGTTTAGGTTCTACCCTTGCATGGTTTAACCAGGATGCTGAAGAAGCTCAGCAATGGCTACTAAAAGAAGATTTAATCGATTCTAGTAATATAGCGACGGGACGATTACGTATATAAAAGGTAAAAAAATGGCTTTTGATAACATACACAATTACTTTGAAAAACTTGTTTTTGAGACATTACAAGACAAGTTAACAAACAATGAAGTTGATAACGACGAAGATCTTTTAGGTGATATTGCCTGTGTTGCGCTAAATCAATTGCCGGCACGCTATGTTCGCCATAATGTTGATATGGTTTTTTATATGACGGTGGAAGAAAGAGAGCAAAATAAAATTATTGTTGAGGATGCCGTTATTATGGCAATTGATTATGTCAATAAACATCGTCATAGCGAACGCCCTGAAACCATCAATCAATAAAACAGAAGAGATCATATGCCTGACAATAATCCTGTTTACGATACCCGTGTTGAAATACAAGTAAATTATGTATTAGAACAATCTGAACCTGACAATCACCGTTTTGTTTTTTCTTATACTGTCACGATTGAGAACCATGGCGAAATTGCTGCAAAACTTTTAAGCCGCCACTGGTATATCACTGACGCAGATGGCAACGTACAAGAAGTAAAAGGTGATGGTGTCGTGGGAGAACAACCTCATCTAAAACCAGGTGATGGATTTCGTTATACGAGCGGTACTATTTTAAAAACACCTGTCGGCAGTATGCATGGGACTTATCACATGCTTGCAGATGATGGCACTGAATTTGATACTCCCATTCCCCCTTTTACTCTTTCTATTCCAAACACACTACATTAAACCTTGCCAGTAAAGAATATTTACTAGACACTTACACCTATGGCGACATATGCGATAGGTGACTTACAGGGATGTTACGATTCCCTAATACAGTTACTCAACAAACTCAAATTTGATAAAAGAAAAGATAAACTTTGGTTTGCCGGTGATTTAATTAACCGTGGCACAGATTCTTTATCTACTTTACGCTTCGTTAAATCACTAGGTGATAATGCCATTACGGTATTAGGTAATCACGATCTCCATTTACTTGCCATCGCCTATGGCGTTAAAACAACCCGCTCTCCAGATTTACAACGCATACTTGATGCTGATGATTGTGATGAACTTTTACATTGGCTAAGTACTCGCCCTTTACTTCATCACGACAAGAAACTTAACTACACCCTAACCCATGCAGGCATTTATCCTTTTTGGAGATTAGAGCAAGCGCAAATTTATGCTGCCGAATTAGAAGCTGAATTAAAAAATAATTTAGAGGGGTTTTTAAAGCACATGTACGGTAATAAACCTGACAAATGGAGTGAGTCCTTATCAGGCTACGATCGATTACGTTTTATTTGTAATAGTTTTACCCGCATGCGCTTTTGTAAAGAAGAGGGGACACTTGATTTTACAAGTAATGGGGCGCCAGGCACGATACCTAAAAACACTTCCCCATGGTTTGAAATAAACCAACGCAAAACAGAAGCACAACGCCTGTTATTTGGACACTGGTCAACACTTGGGAAAATTAAAAAAAACCATATTTTTGCTTTAGACACAGGCTGTGTTTGGGGTGGGCAACTTACAGCTTTACGCATTGACACTGAAATAGCAGAATATATAAGCATTAATTGCATAGCTGCAGCCAATCCAGAAGATTACATAAAATAATTCAGCTGCGAGATAGGGGCTGAACAACTAGCACTTATATAAAATTTAGTTTACTTATTTTTTCTATCTAAAATAATAAAACTGTGTGCATAACGATTTTTATCATCTTTTTTGTAATTGATTTTTTCAACCTTATTCCAATCATTATTATTGATTTCTGGAAACCAAGCATCCCCATCAAGTGTTGCTTGTACAAAAGTTAAATATAATCGATCTGCCTTTGGAAGCATTTGCTCATAAAAAGAAGCTCCACCTATAACCATCACTTCAGCAACATCACCCGCGGCGTCTAATGCATCATCTATAGAATGAACAACAATGCTATCTTTTGCTTGATAAGATTTATCGTGTGTAATGATAATATTTGTTCTTTTAGGTAATGCCTTGGCACCAAAAGACTCAAATGTTTTTCTACCCATAATAATGGGTTTACCTATGGTCTTCTCTCGAAACCATTTCATATCATTAGGCAATTTCCAGGGCAATGTATTTTTAATACCAATGACTCGGTCTTCGGTCATGGCGGCAATCATAGATATTTTCATTTTTTAAAATTAACCTACTTAACAAAAAATTAAACAGCAACAAGCCCTTTAATGTGCTCATGCGATTGATAACCTTCTAATTCAAAATCATCAATGGTGAAATCAAAAATATTTTTAATACTTGGATTTATTTTCATAGTGGGTAAAGAAAAAATATCTCGACTTAATTGTAACTCTGTTTGTTCCATATGATTAGAATATAAGTGTGCATCGCCTAATGTGTGTACAAAATCACCTACATCTAATTCACAGACTTGTGCAATCATCATGGTTAATAAAGCATAAGAAGCAATATTAAAAGGTACTCCAAGAAAAATATCCGCACTACGCTGGTAAAGCTGACAAGATAATTTTCCATCCGCCACATAAAATTGAAAAAAAGCATGACAAGGAGGAAGTGCCATATTGTCTATTTCCCCTACGTTCCACGCACTTACAATTAAACGACGAGAGTCCGGCGTATTTTTTATTTGCTCAATAACCTGACTAATTTGATCGATATGTCGTCCGTCTGCCGTTGGCCAAGAACGCCACTGAGATCCATAAACCGGCCCTAAATTTCCCTCTTCATCTGCCCATTCATCCCAAATTCTCACTTTATTGTCTTTCAAATATTGAATATTTGTATCACCTTTGAGAAACCAAAGAAGTTCATGAATAATTGAGCGTAGATGGAGTTTTTTAGTAGTTACAACGGGGAAACCCTCAGCTAAATTAAACCGCATTTGGTAACCAAAAACACTCAATGTACCGGTACCGGTACGATCTTCTTTTTTAATGCCGTTATCTCTGACATGGCGCATCAAATCTAGATACTGCTTCACAAACATCCCCTTTCATACTTATTATATTCGTCCATTATAGCCATCTTATTGCTTAATGTCTGACCAATGAAGCGTTAAATAAAAGCGAAAAAAAACCGGATATTATTTATCCGGTTTTAATTTAATATGGGAAAAACATTATTCAGGAATTGGCCAAATTCCACCAACAAGTTGCACAAAAAACTCTTCATAAACATAAGGTAAGTCGAGTAATCTTCCAAAACTGTGCCGTCCAAACATATGTAAATCAGGGAAATTAATAGCCAAACGAAAATGTGGATGCAACATCAATGCTCTTTTTCCCGTCACCATAATTTCATAAGGTAGGTGCGCATTACGACGTAGTTTTCCATTATCAATGATATCCATAACATATTGGTCATTGAGGTATTTTTGATCTTTTATATTATTTTTTAAACTAACACCAAATATAGTTTGATTTTTCCCTGGAATATTAATGCGATAAATCTTTTCCATATTTTTTAACTTTCGTTTAAAGCCTGCTTCCACAGATTTTAATGCGGCTTCATGAGACTTAAAATTAGCTAATTCCAAAAAGCCACCAAAGCCTTCTAAATCAACACCATATCGATAATCTGCTAATTGTTTTTTGCTTAAACCTTTGCCACCAAAGTTTTGTACAAAACCCAACACATTATTAAGCTTAGTCGTTATCGAATTAAGATTTCCTTTCATTTTATATGCAATAGCCATGTAATTAGGATTATTAAATGCAACTTGCACATCATTTTTTACTTGCGTCATTGAAATACGAATTGCAGCACCAAATCCACCATATTCACTTTTTGCTGCTTTTTTTAATAAATATTTATTGGTAATAATAAAAATTTTAGCGTTATTATGCGGTTGATAAACACCTACAATTTTAAACTTAGCGGCAGTAAGTTGTTTTTTAACATCCGAACTCACTTCTATAAGACTAATATTTTTATAAATCTTAGCCAAAGTAAAAGGTTTTAATAGAATATTTTTTTCTGCAGAATTTGCTGAATAAGAAAAAAACCATACTGCAATAAAAAGGAGGGTACTAACTTTTATAAAACTACGACACATAATATTTCTCTTATATAGCGACATACTGAAAACAGCAGCAAATATACACTAATTATAAGTCAATTTTAAGACAACTATCATTAAACTATGTACGTTTTTTTTGTACTAGCCAAACTAAAATTAATCCAGCTATGATGAGAGGTAGAGTTAAAATTTGCCCTTGAGTTAACCATCCCCACGCAATATAACCAAGGTGCGCATCAGGCACGCGGACAAACTCAATCATAAATCTAAATATGCCATAACCAATAAAAAATAAAGCAATCGTAGACATTCTTGCTCTAGGTTTAGAACTAAACCACCATAATAAAATAAATAGAACAAAACCTTCTAAAAAGGCTTCATATAAAGGGTTAGGATGCCGAGCGAGATTATCTGCCGCAGGGAAAACCATTCCCCAAGGCAAATCTGTCGGTTTACCCCAAAGCTCACCATTTATAAAATTCCCTATACGCCCAAAACCTAAGCCCAATGGAATGAGCGGCGCACCAAAATCTAAAATATTAAAGTAGCCCTTTTTATATTTTTTATTAAATAAAATCATTGCAATCAACACACCTAATAGACCGCCATGAAAGGACATCCCTCCTTGCCACACTTTAAAAAGCATAGAGGGATCGGCTATAAAATCTGAAAAAGAATAAAATAAAACGTAACCAATTCTGCCGCCTAAAATAACTCCAAGACCACCAAAAAATAACAAATCATCAATTTGCTCGTAGTTCCAATCTTTATAGTGACGTTTTGTTTGTAAACGAGCGAGAAAGAAGGCACTCAAAAAAGCTAACACATACATTAAGCCATACCAATGTATTCCCCAACCAAAAATTGAGATGGCAATGGGATCAAAATCAACAATCATTTTTTTCTATCTCCATTTTTAATATGACATATATATGATTTTAAATAGTCTGTTTCCTTCATTGATGGATGAACAGGATGATCGGGGCCTTGATGACCTTGTTCCAACACTTGGCATTCTACATCTGCCAAATAAGAGGCTTGACGAATTTCATTGAGTAGTTGTTCACGCCCAAGGTGATAAGAGCATGATGCAGAAACCAAAATACCTTCATTTTTTATCAGGTTCATTGCCAAACGGTTGATACGTCGATATGCCAAACTGCCCTCTTTTAAATCTTTACGCCGCTTTACGAATGCAGGTGGATCCAAAATAACAACATCGTATTTTTCACCCTCTTCATTTAATGCTTTAAGTGTTTCAAATGCATCACCTTCGATGGTTTTAAAATCTTTTTCTCTACTATTTAATATTGCACTTTCTTGCGCTAAATTTAAAGCAAATCCAGAAGCATCAACACACGTCACTTCTTTTGCGCCAGCTTGTAATGCTTCAACACCCCAACCGCCAACATAGCTAAAGACATCTAATACTCGTTTATCTTTTACATACGATTGAGTACGTTGACGATTTAAACGATGATCATAAAACCAACCTGTTTTTTGTCCTTTATCTAAAGAAGTAACAAAACGCGTGCCATTTTCTTCTAATTCAACAAGCTCAGGCAACTCACCCAGTATTGTTTTACTATAAAGTTCTAACCCTTCCAACTTGCGAGAGCCACTATCATTACGGAGTAAAATTGATTTTGGCTTAACAACATTGATTAGCGCTTCTACAATCTCATCCTGAATATTATCCATGCCAGCCGTTGTTACTTGAACAACAAGAATATCATTATAACGATCAACCACTAACCCCGGTAAAGCATCACTTTCTCCAAAAATCAAACGATAACAAGGAATGGAAAAAATTCTGTCCCGTAAATGTAAAGCGGTTTCAATTTTCTTTATTAATATTGCTAATGTGAGGGGTTCTTTCTCAAAACGGCTCACTAAACGTGCACAAATTAAGGTGTTGGGATTAACATATGCCGTACCTAATACACGACCTCTGTTGTTTGTGACATGACACCACTGTCCTACCGCAAACTCTTTTAAAGGTGTTTGTTTAGTATCAATTTCATTGCTATAAATCCAAGCATGACCTGAACGTAAACGTCTATCTTCATTTTTTTTCAAGCGTAATTCGGGTAAAAAGGACATCCGCACAAGCCTATATTTAAAGTTAATTTAATGTAAAGTTTACACTAAAAACCAACCGAAAGTATCACCATTAAAAATCTGACTAGACTCCGTTGATTTTTTAGCTGTTGAGCTTATTTAAGAAGACTTGTCTGTTGCTAAGGTGTTTATTGTCTATTATTTCTTTGCCTTTAAAAGGCCATATGTATGCAACAAGAATAAAGAAAATTTAGCCTTTAAAAGCATCATCTGAATTTAAATAATTAATTTCTTCTTGACTCGATTGACGTTGTAATATTTTATTTCGGTGAGGAAACCTGCCGTAGGTTTTGACAATATCTCTGTGGTGTTTAGCAAATCGAGCATTATCTAGGAGTCCCGCTTGCTCAAATAATTTTACGCAAATATTTTGATCATTGATGTTTTCGCTATGCATTAATGGCATATAGAGGAAAGAGAGTTTATCTGTTGCTATTTCCTTATCAAATTCTCGTTCAATCGCTTTTTTAGCCATTCTAATTGCCATCGCTTCAGAACTAAAACTTTTTACTTCACCTCTGAACATATTCAAAGGGAACTGATCTAAAATAATCGCTAAGGCAAGACAACCTATTGCTGATTCACTCCAAGAAATATACTCTCCTCGAAGCGCATTCCCCCAAATTTCTTCATAATTTGATTTTATCTTTTCATCAAACTCAACATCAGAATTAAACCATTTTTCTTTTACATTTTCTGAATACCAAAATTTGATAATTGATTCTGGTGTTAATGATGTAGCCATAATAGTTTTGTCTCATTAAAAAAGCCCGCTAATGCAGGCTTAAAATTTAAAATGAATCTCCGAAGTTATCTTGATAGCGTTTTTTAAATTCATCCATGGTAAATGAATGATTTTGCGTACCATTAGACTCAATTTTAATTGCCCCCATTAAGGAAGCAATTCGTCCAGTTATTTTCCAATCAAGTTTATTCAAAATACCATAAAGAATTCCAGCACGGAAAGCATCACCACAACCGGTTGGATCATTCAAGGCGCTCACTTTGGCAACAGGGATATCATAACGGTGCCCGTCACTATAAATGTGCGAGCCTTCTCCACCACGAGTAATAATCAAAGCATCAACCATTTCTGCAATTTCATTAGGCGATTTACCCGTACGTTCTTCAAACAATTGTGCTTCATAATCGTTTAATGCTATCCACGTTGCTTGTTCTGCAAAATTCAGGAGGTCATCACCATCAAACATTGGTAAGCCTTGACCCGGATCAAAAATAAAGGGGATGCCTGCTTCAGCAAAATGCTCTGCGTGTTGGATCATGCCATCGCGTCCATCAGGAGCAACTATGCCCACCTTGACGCCTTCTGTATTTAATACGCTGTTTTCATGAGACAAACTCATTGCACCAGGATGAAAAGCTGTAATTTGATTGTCGTCTTGATCTGTTGTGATAAAAGCTTGCCCTGTATATAAATCAACTTCCTTTAAATACTTACGGCTAATGGCAAACTTGTCCATCCATTCAGCATAGGGTGCAAAATCTTTACCTACGGTTCCCATTGGCAAAGGTTCTTCACCTAATAATTTAAGATTAAATGCGATATTACCTGCGCAACCACCAAACTCTCTACGCATCTCAGGAACTAAAAAAGAGACATTCAATATATGAACTTTCTCAGGAAGAATATGATTTTTAAATTTATCATGAAACACCATAATGGTGTCATAAGCAAAAGAACCGCAAATTAATGCTGACATAAAAAACTCCGAATTATTTTTCTATTAAATTTAATTGATGAATTTTGGAACTAAAATAATTGACCAGATAACAATCACATTTATGAGTGCTGCCATCACTGCAGCCGCCCCAAGATCTTTTGCTCGACCTGATAATTCATGATGCTTATCACTCACGCGATCAACAATCGCTTCTAGACCAGAGTTTAATAACTCTGTTATTAACACTAAAAATAAACTACCCAATAAAATAGCCAGCTCAATACTAGATTCTGAAAAAATAATTGCAACAGGTGTTAATAATGCGCCCAAAAACAATTCTTCACGAAATGCAGCTTCATTTTTATAGGCGGCTTTGTAACCTAACCATGAATAACCACAAGCATCAATAAGTCGACTAAATCCTTTCTTACCTGGCTTTGCCATAGCAATATCCTGTATTAATTTTTTATTTCCATATTTACTACTAACATCTAATGCGAGCAAAATATAATATAGAGTGATGATGTTCCATATTATAACCTAGACAATAAAAAGACCATAATAATAACTAGGTAATTAAACCTATATTCTAACCAGCGGGAGACCAAGTAAGATCCAGCTCTTTTGCTGCTTTTACATCATCCAACCTTCTAACAGGAAGGGTGTATGGTGCACCTTTAACTTTTTCTGCATCTGTTTCAGCTTCTTTTTGTATTGCTATCATTGCTTTAATAAATCCATCTAGCGCATCCTGTGCTTCAGTTTCTGTTGGTTCAATTAAGAAACATTCAGGTACAAGTAAAGGGAAGTATGTTGTCGGCGCATGAAAACCATAATCAAGCAAACGCTTTGCAAAATCCATGGCATTAACGTTAAGTTCTTTGGCTTGTTTTTTCAACGTCACAATAAATTCATGTGTTGCTTTACGATTAGGGAAAGCCAATTCAAAACCAGCCTTCTCTAATTCTTTCATCATATAATTTGCATTTAAGGTTGCATACTCTGCTACACGCGTCATGCCTTCACATCCCAATAACCGCGCGTAAATATACGCACGTAATAGCACACCTGAGTTTCCCATAAACGCAGAGAGTCGACCAATCGATTGCGGATTATTTTTTTCAGTTACAACATCATATTTATCATCAACTTTAGCCACCATAGGCACCGGCAAATAAGGAATTAAACGTTCACTCACTCCCACCGGACCTGCTCCTGGGCCACCACCACCATGCGGTGTTGAAAATGTTTTATGCAAGTTCATATGTATGACATCAAAGCCCATATCACCCGGCTTTACTTTACCTAAAATTGCATTCAAATTTGCGCCATCATAATAAAGTAAACCTCCTGCTTTATGCACGATGTCTGCAATTTCTTTAATGCGGCGTTCAAATACTCCCAGTGTAGATGGGTTGGTTAACATAATGCCTGCGGTATGTGGACCAACCGCTTCTTTTAATGCTTCGATATCCACATCGCCGTCACTGTTTGTTGGAATTTCACGCACTTTAAAATTACACATTGTTGCGGTCGCAGGGTTAGTTCCATGTGCAGCATCGGGTACTAAAATTTCTGTCCGTTGCGGATCACCTTTACCACCATTTGCGGCATCATGGTAAGCGCGAATCATCGCGATACCGGCAAACTCACCTTGTGCGCCCGCCATGGGTGATAATGAAACTTCTTTCATGCCCGTGACATCTTTTAATATTTCTTGCAAATCATACATGCATGCAAGAAAGCCCTGACTCATATTCGCAGGACTTTCAGGGTGACGATTTAAAAATCCCGGTAACATGGCTAAGGTGTTACAAGCACGTGGATTATATTTCATGGTGCATGAACCTAGCGGATAAAAATGCGTATCAATGGAAAAGTTTTTTGTTGATAACTTAGTGTAATGACGTACCGCTTGCATTTCAGAAAC